>JGI24158J21664_10001585_pt1 | contig 25997 bp, 16 predicted proteins | sample Ectturendosymbi3_FD_21664 | JGI IMG/M metagenome (IMG submission 21664) | reverse complement strand
TTTTTTAGTTTTGAGCTAATTTTATCTGCTGTTTGCAGCATTACACCTACTAGGTTATGACAAATTAAGTTTAGACCTTCCTCAGTGGCATGCCAAGTAATATGGCTTAGTTTCCACTGAAATTATATTTTTATAAGCAAGTTCTCATATTGAAAGGCGCGACAGCTAGCCTCAAAAACTGTGTTTGCTTTATCTGAACAAAATATCAGTCAAGCGTCGTATTTCAAAAATAGCCTCTTTAGAATTAAGCAGTTGACGATCTTGTTTGCTGCGCAAGAAGTCCTATATTGATTTTGAGTAATTCACTTCGACATTACGATGCAATATAATCGGAGCAACTACAATTCAATCGTTCTTATCCACAGTGATTTCGCAAGTATATTTATAACACCGCCATCTTTGCTAGACAGCACTCCACAGACGCAGTTGTGCAGCTAATTGTCAGCTTCGATTTTATAAGTGTATGTACGTATGGATAAACGGCTCTCATTGCTTTATGGCTGACATTTGCTGAATGTTTGACAAGCTAAGTATCTTTTCAGCACCATATTCGTACGAACAAACAGCGATTGTTCTGTAATAAATGCGCTATGCCCAAAAGCAATGATAACTTGGAATTTTTTTTGTATGTGTTTTGATAATAAGATCAATACCACTATCTATTCCAACTATAGTTGGAGACCTGTTTGTCTGAACTCCGATCAACCGGAATCCCCGTTGTCCAAAACAAATTGCTAGGAACAGATTTCTCCCAATGCATTTCACCCCTTTAATCCGGAAACCTCGCTGTCCGACACCGACTCAAATTTAGGAACGGATATGTCAGTTCAATAGAAAAAAATGCTAAACTGGATTATGCCAACTGTTACTAAGTTGTTTATTAAATCACAATGGAAGGGTGTGAGTCAATTTTCTACGCACAATGAATGTAACAGTGGCAGACCCTGCCGGACCCAGGTCAACTGTGCAGTTTTTTTGCATTTGAATCTCTTTCTGAATGCATAGTTGCTTATGTATACAGATATGCTAATAAACAAAAACAACTATGAAAGTTTCATTTAGTCATGTTTCATTGTTTCACATGCAGTCTACATATTTGCTTAAGTTGACAGTTCGTCTGACTCTACAGTTTGTTTCTGTTTCCCCCTTAAACGTTCGCTTAGGCTAGACCTGTAGCCTAGGTCTAAAGGTTTAGGTGGGGGGCACAAAACACTTTTAGGGGGTTCATGACTTATGTTTTTATTATATTTTTGATATAAAATTTTCATGGCAAAACAAAATTTGGAGGAGCACCTAAAAATTTAGGGAGGATTGCCTCTGAATGCCCTGTGGCTACAGGTCTGATTCTGATTTTCCGGAGACCTTGCCAAACTGATATTATTTGATGAAACAAAGTAGTTCGGATAAATGAGGTCTGACTATAGTTACCATATAAGGCGCAGTATCAAAAATCAAATGCTAGCTTTTTTTTCCGTACATAAAGCGCACCGCATGATGAGGTGCATTAAATGGAGTAAAACTTCGATAAGTCAAACAGTATTCAACTCTTTCCCAATCAACTCCCGAGTTCCAGAGTCGCCCGGGTGCCTGAGTCCCCACTGTGAGTTTGATCTGTCATTACATACGAGGGAGTTTAATCTGTCACACATGCCTAATCCGTCAGACACGAATAAAATAAAAGTTGTACGCGTGTTTGATTCGGCGTGCACCAATGTAGTCAGTAGTCTCGCCGAGTTGTACTATCTGTGGTATGTGCTAGCTACTCTGGTGTGGTGCTCATTGCAACTGTTATTGGAAAACATCATAACTAGCAATTAAATAAATGGTACCGTTTACCACATAAAAACTGGTTCTAGATGAGAAAGTACAACCAGATTCATACATTAGGCACAGTGCATTATAAGGCCCACTTTTGATTTTTGCGAAAATTAAAGGATTGTAAGTGCTCCTTATGGTCTGAAAAATGCGGTAGTTGCCCTGATTTGTTCGCAGGCAATCATTGGCTTAGTGCACATGCAAAAATCTATGAGCGAATGTTAGTCATAGAGCAGTTTGTGGGGGCAATTATGGAGTGGTATGAGTATTGCGCATTACTTGATGCAGTCGGAATACTACGCATCCTAACAAAGAGTACAGAGAATTTGCGTTAATTAATCGGAGACGAAGTAGCAACTTGGGTTTCCAAACTTTGGCAAAATTGCAAAATTCATTGGTCGATTTCTAGTCTCAAGAGAAAATTGGGTTTTATGCTGAAAAGTGATATGAAAAGCTGCCCTTCCGCGACAGACCCTTTTTTCCAGGCTAGATGTGCCACTGATTGAGGATAACCGATGCCGATATTTTTGCATTACTTTAAGCAGTGTCTGTTTTGCCTCATGAGGCAAAATAAACTTTTCTGGAGCTATTTTGCCTTAAACAAAACATGATCAGTTGAACTGGTCACATGACAAGTTGTGAACATATGACTTGTTCAGTTGACTGTGATGTCTATAACATGTGTTATTTTTAGTCACACCTCTCAAAAAATATTTTATAGCTCTGCCTCAGCAGTATCATAGAGTAGTGACTATCACACATAATGCTACATTATAATGCATAAACCAACTCACAAAATGTTTTCATGTACTGTTATGGCATTTTTTACCCATCATAGCCACTGCATTCAATAGTCTTACTCTAAAAATCAAGGTTTAAAGTGAATCCACATATAGGCAAACATTGTGTTGCCTATAAGTATTCCCGTGTGTAGGCCTATGTGCCTGTGCTCAGATGCACATCTCACAAGTAGGTAAACACCAATGCGTGACACATTACTAACAGAGACCATCACTTCATTGCAATGAAGAACCGTACAACATCAAATACTGCACAAAGCTGTGTCACTGCTCTCTGCATGACGTAGGCATGTTTGTTGATGCATGCTGAACGCTTAGTCTTGTTAGGCTAGGCAGCCTTGATAAAGCCAAGTAAAACAGTCAACCACCACAGCACCTAACCTGATTTGTTCGCAAGCAGTCATCTGCTTACCGCACAAAAACCTATGAGTGAATGTTTTGTTATAGAGCAATTTATCAAGACGTTTGCGCAGCAGTCTGATTACATTGGACTATTACACCAAGGTCTTCAATTACACACTACTTGGTGTAGTTGGAAGGCTGCGCACAGTTAACAGAATTTGCTGAACAGACAGAGTTTGCATAAGTCAGAGATGAAGTGGCAACTTAAGTTTCCGCACATTCCATGCAGAACAATAACATAGCACCGGGTAGCGGCTTTTATGAGTAAATATTACAATATATATTGGTGAAATTTTGCAGATACTATATATCAGCAACTTCGTCATATCAGCAAGTATATATCAGCATGCCGATGCATCAGTTGAGCTATACTTGATAACTTGCTAGGTGATTGTGTTAGAGATCTGTTCAAACCCTCAAAAGATGCATTGAGTCTTTTAGTTTGCAGTGACAAAAAATTTTAGGTTTTGAATTTTGTTTTTTTATGTGGTGACATCATAAGTGGTGTAGGTTTTTGGCCATTTTGGGTCAGGTTACTTGACCCTGGGTCCCAACCGCTAGATGGAATTTTTTGACTCAAGTTTTTATTACAGTAGAAACTAGGCAAGTATCCGAGTCTTGAGATTTTGATTGGCTTTCTAGCGTTTCTGGTTCAAAAGTTACAGCCTAAAAACAATGTCATTAATTAATCGGTGGCAGGAATAGCACTTCCCCATTTGTCAATTCCACGTTTGGATGAGCTGGACAATTGTTGATTATCATGGCAACTTTTCCCTTTTCACATCTCATCTGCTGATCAAGGTCTCTTAACCATTTCTTATGAAGAACTGAAGCCATCCATGTTCTTTTGTTCATGTGATATTCCACTGGCATGGTAATGTTCTTGAATGCATGTGCATTTTGACTCTTGCCAATGATGAATAAAGCCAGTTTATCTGTACCATTCACATCAGCACCCACCAACAGCATGATGCGTGATTTGGGCTGCTGGACACCATAGTGTGATTGTCTGGTAAACCCAAATGAATTGTCGTGCAACAATAGACAAAAAACTCCGTTTTCATACACGTTGTAGATATTGTTTGGTTGGTGGACAGAATTTCTCAGAGCTTCCCTTCTTTCCATTATCAAATGATTGCAATAATGAGGCCACTAGACTCACCTGCTGTTATGCGACTAACACCATATACTTTTTTCCAACAATCAATCCATGGCATGGAAATTTCATGTTCTGAGACCGTGCCCAGCAACAGTGCTTTCAAAAAGGTGTCAGATTTTGTTTTAAGTTGCTGTTATGTGCTCTTTAACACTTTTGGCCTGGGGTGATTTGCTTGTATGCCCTGGGTCAGTACAAAACAGGCATGATAACATAACAGTATGTTTCTGAATTATTTTTGACATTGACTGTAGAGTTTTTTGAAGTTTATACATTTGAACATGAAGAGAAATGCCTGATTTAACAATTGAAACCGTTTTTGGTCTTCAATTAGGTTTTGAGAGAAATTGGCAAATACACAGAAAAACACTTTTGATACTGGTGTACAAGATATTCGTACTTCAATTCCTGCATTGAGCATGTGGTTTTGTGCTGTTTTCCTGCCACTTTGCAACTCCATGACTCACCAGGTGATTCTGCTAGAGAGCTGTTCAAATGCTTAAAAGATGCAGTAAGTCTTCTAGATTGCAATGAAAAAAAAGTTAGGAAGTTTTGGGTTTCGTTTTTTTGGGGGCGATATCATAAGTGGGGTAGGTTTTAGGCCATTTTGGCTCAGGTTACCTAGCCCTGAACCCCAACCACCAGATGGAATACTTTGACTGAAGTTTTTATTGGAAACTGGGCTAGAATCTGATTCTTTTGAGCTTTGGTTGGCTTTCCAGCATTTCTGGAAAAGTTATGGTCTAAAGCAACAAAAAATCTATAATATGACTTAATTCCCTTGGTTATTAATTAATGATTTTGTTGCTTTTATGCCATAACTTTTGAACCAGAAACGGTAGAAAGCCAATAAGTCTTAAAAACTTGGATTCTAGCCTCCTTTCCAATAAAAACTTGGTCAAGAAGTTCCATCTAGTGGTTGGCGCTCAGGGTCGGGTACCTGAGCCAAAACGGCCAAAAATTTCCCCACTGATGACGTCACCCACAATAAACCTAAAATCTTTTTTATTTGCAAACTAGAAGGCTTGCTGGGTCATTTGAGGGTTTGAACAGCTCTCTAGCACAATCGACTGGCGAGTTATGGAGCTGCAAAGTGGTGCAAAAGTTGCAGCTAATGCGGGAGCTCGAAGTATGAATACATCATACACTGGCAGTGAACGTGTTAAAATTTTTGGGCAAAAACGCCCAGTAGCAGAAGTATTGAAGTAATATCAAATGAATGGTTACAAAATAATCAAATCAATCTTTCTAATTACCTGTCTGCAGTTATTCCAAATTCAAAATGAAGATAACAAATCTTTTTGTGTCTTTAGGTAACTTAATTACTCTGCATTGTTGTCAGCAGAAATTTGGCTAAATTTTTTGTTGAGACGAAAGAGTTTTTGCTAAATGGAGTTAGTTTCAAATGCCCTGCCAAGCACTGAGTCTTTTGCTGAATTGGATGAAGTTGCTGTTGACAGTGAAGAGTTGACAAGTTTTGATACATCAAGTGTGAAACAAAAGGTCCTCACTCATATTATTGATGGGTTTGTGATTGAAGAATCTGATACTCCATTTCAACCGCAGACAGCATGTTTGCTGACATACCACCAACTAAGCATGATCAGAAAAAGACAACAAGAAATTTTAGTACGAGAAAAAGAAAAAAATGGGAATGAAGACATGGATGAAGTAGCTTCCACTGAATCGCTGCAACTTGATAATGAGGAAGTTGCAACAGCTACGTGTGAACAGTGCGGTTTTTCAGGACCAAAATCTCGTTTTGCTAGGCCACTTTACCGTTTTTGCTCCTTGATGTGTGCTAGAAAGTATAAATCTGTTTTTTATAATCAGACACACTGTTCCACTAAACCCAGCGTTGGATTTTCATATCGCAATACCAAGGGAAGGTTACGAGGATCTTTAAGTTCTGGATTATCAAAAAATAGAAAACCTGCAACATGTCGCATAGGAAATAAATTGGAGAGCAAAACTCGACAACGAAAATCACACTCAGCATCCTTCAGCAGTTCTGAAAGCCCAAGTTTTTCTGAGAGTGATGAAAGTTTAGAATCACATGATTCTGTGTTTGTCTATAGCCCCAGTCCTTCTCCTGACCCAGTTGTACCTTATGAAGGCAACAGACCAGTTAGTCCAGCACTGTGGTCTGTTGATGATGTTTGGCAGTATATTCGCTCATTTCCAGATTCATGCCAACATGCCGAAGATTTTCGAACTCAAGAAATTGATGGCTCTGCTCTCTTGCTGTTAAATGAAGAACATCTTGTAGAATCCATGAAGTTGCCACTCGGTCCTGCATTGAAACTATGTGCACATATTGATAGACTTCGTAATAAAGAATATTTGAAGTAATACTTATTAAACTGCTAGAATGTTTTTCCAATAAACTTGTATGTGAAGAAACACACACCTTCTTTTCTGCAAATTTGTTATTGTCAAAGTTTAGTAGTGTATATGTGATTCTTTGATACAAAAAATCTGAAATAGATAATGCAATGCATATGCAATGATTTCATTAGATTTACTGAATTTGTGAATCATTGCACAGTACATCAGAACAAACTCGATTGTTGATGAGTTTTAATTTGGCATATTTGACAATAACTATATATTCATTAAAACGTGTATCATTGTCCCTTATGCAAGACCATGAGGCTCAATATTCATCTGTAAGCTTTGCATTGTGGCGTGTTTTGATATGTTTATGTCATAATTTTGTTTCTTTTTGAAGCTGCTACACATATGTCCTTGGATTATATCAAATCATTGCCTAAAAAATACAAAAAGCAGAATTATGTTTTACTGCTTGGTTTTTGACAAATGTGAGACACATCTACAGCATAAAGATTTCCCATGTTTACATATGCTGAAAACATCTGAATGATTACAACCTAACACCTTGGTTGCCAGTTCACGATATACTCATACTTTGAAATCCTGCAATATCCACTATTTTCACGCCACTTGGCAATTTCATAACTTGCCAGACCATTGAGCAAGAGAGCTGTTAAAACCCTCAAAAGATGTGGCAAGTCTTCTAGTTTGCATTAAAAAATATATAAAAAGCTTTGGATTTCGTTTTTTTTTGGGCGACATCATAAGTGGAGGTGGCTTTAGGCCATGTTGTTCTGGGTTAATTGGCCTTGGGTGCCAACCACTAGAAGGAATTTTTTGACCTGAGTTTTTATTGGAAGCTAGGCTATAGTCCAAATCTTAGGCCTTTTATTAGCTTTCTAGCATTTTTGGCTCAAAAGTTATGGCCTAAAAACAATAAATTAATTAGTATTCAATTAGAGGATTAATTATGCTTCAGTTTTCCTTGTGCGGCATTGGAATTGTTTGTCGTATTTAACTTGGCAATGCCAATCACATTACAGATACAGATGCATGCAAGCATGAGGTAGGTTTAGTAGGATCACAAAACTTCAGGGGTGTGTGTATATGTATGTTTTTAAATTCCAACAGCTGTTTCTTCTCATTTGACAGTGAAAGCTTATTGTCACTTGCTTTGTATAATGGTTTGTGTATTTCTAGTTAGTGGCTTTTTGCATGTGCAACGCCCAAAATTGAACACTGAATGATCCACTGATCTCAGAAAAGTTTAGAAAACAGTGGTTTTCAAGTTCAGTGGGTCATTTATATATTTTGTTCTATGTCTGCGTTTCATTATATGAATCATGCTTAGTCTTTTTCTGATTTGAGGTTACTGATTTAAACTTACTTGATGTTGATTTTGGCATTGTTTTGCAAGTTGTAGATATCTCATGAGATGACAGAAGAGCAAAGCTGTTACTACAAAGATGATTATATCAAATGTCTGCTTAACTTTTGACATAGAGTGTGTGTTTTGTATTTTTAAAAACCCTTGCACTCATACATTCTGTCATTTCTCAAGGATGCGTGATGTTTTCTTATTATGTAGGCTGACAGATTGGCATAAAACCTATTCTTTTCTGTGCAATTAAACAAAAATGTGTACATCTTTAGCAGTCTGGAAGTACCAATCCATTGATCTACTAATACAGTGATTCTTTACTCTCTAGGGGGAACGTTTCTCTAGGGGGGGCATTAATAAATTTCCATGGGGGAGTGAGCCCTTATGAACTCTTCAAAATGCAAAGTTTGATTGATCAACAAATTTGCATATAAGTACATTTGCTTTTAAAATTCATTTAAAGTTGGGAATTTGAAACAAAGGACAATTACTTAACACTTTCGAAGTCGGGTTAATTCAAGCGATTCGCAAAAAAACAGCTGGATCGCACGTGGCTTTGCGCAGGATTTTTCTGGTCCGGTAAGTGCTACAGACCTGGTCCAAAGCTCAAAAGACTCGGCAAGTCTTGTAGTTTGCACTCAAAAATTTTTTTGGTTGGGAGGAGGTTTTTTTTTGAGTGACGTCGTAAGTTGAGGGCTTTTAGGCCACCTTGGCCAACTTCACCTGGCCCTGGGCCCAAACCGCTACATGGTAGTATTCCGGTGAAGTTTTTATTGGAAATTAGGCTACAATCCAAGTCTTTTGATACTTTGGATGACCTGCTGGTTTCGGGTGCAGAAGTTATAATCTAAAGTAATAAAAATATTTGACTAATCAGCCAATTAGATAATTAATTAATTTGTTTATTTTAGATAATAACTTTTGAACCACAAATGCTAGAAAGTCGATCAAAGGCTCAAAAGACTCGGACTCGAGCCTAGTTTCCAATGAAAACTTCAGCGAAATACTTTAGCCTAGCAGTTGGGCCCTAGGCCAGGTAACATGAGCCAAAATGGCCCAAAAACTACTTCACTTATGACATCACTCACAAAAAATCCACAACCGCCAACCAAAAGTTTTTTCGAGTGCAGACTAGAAGACTGGCCGATCTGTTTGAGCTCTTGAACAGCTCTCTAGCGCAATCGGTGGAGGAGCTATGGTGTTGGTAAGGCAACTGACAACTGCTGGTTTTAGACTGATCTCAAAGTACAAATATATCGTACCCCGGCTCTCAAAGTGTTATGGAGATTTAGTAGAGAAGAGGTTAAGAACTACTGTACTAATCCAAGTTCTTGAGTTGGTCAATAATTATATATCTTTTTTATACTTATTGACCAATATGGCTTTTTAGCGACTGATACCGATATATCGGCCATTCATGGACCGATAACTGATATTTCCAAAATTTTGAATCTTGTTTTCTGCTTCATTATCAAAAATATAATATTTTCTATGTATTACCTTTTTTCTGAAAAACTTCAAAAATCAGGATTTATGAGCTAAAGTTTTTCAAAGTGCAGCAATTTCAATATTTTGCTGTGATTTTTAGTTAATTTGATGAATGATGACCCTTTTGTTTGGCTTGCGACAGCCATCGCATGCTTCATGGATCATCTTGTCGGCTTGTTCATGAAAATGCACCTGCTAACGTTGCTGCAAGATAACTGTCTTGACTTGGTTCATTGTGCTTTCTTGCACAAGTTGTCTACATTTTGTCAACATCTACTGAGGCTGATATATGATATATCAGTAAAACCCAAATATCGGTCTATCTCTATTGATGATTGTTGAGTTATCAGTGGACTTGAGCTTTGCTTGTTCAAATATATTGTGAAATTGTTGTTCTAAATTTTTCTTGTATGTATTTTGCAAAAACGTTGTGCGTTAACTGTTGATGATGTAAGAAACCTGTTGATTTTATTTGCAGGTGTGGTTTTCTATTAGCACTTAGCAGTTGTGCATGTGACATTTAATTTATCATCTAAAAAATGAATGCACCTCCAGCATTTGAAGCTTTTCTACTTTTTGAGGGAGAAAAAAAGTGAGTTACCATGCTCCTATTTGCTGCAATTTTTGCCAATGCTGTTGGTGAAATACGCAGTTAAGGCATTTTTGATGAAATCAATTTTATCAGTGTAGCTTTTTGATAATTGAATTATTGTTGCAGTGGGTGGTAAATCAGAAGTTGATTTCTTGGATTGCAATCAGAAAATTTAGTTGCGTTTGGTAATGCTGTGTAAGTGATACGCACCTGATCGTCTAAGAAACTGTCATACCTGCCACCCGAAAACATATTATTGGTTGTGGTTTACTTCGTGCTGCTCTCTACTTGCCAGCTGTTGTTTGAAAGGTTTACTATAGAGTGTAGATCAGTGGTTTTCAACCTTTTTCATGCAGCAACCCATTTTTCAACTCAATTTAACTTAACAACCCCCTTCCGAAAATTTCCAGTCAAGCATATGAAATGCAGTTGTGTTTGCACAATAGAAAATCACAATGACTAAAAAATAATGTACGATATCAGTATGTTGAACAACGACTCGTTTATTAAATTTATGAACATGGCAGTATCATTGAGAGTGACTTGTGCTGTATACAAATCAATCCATAGCACAACTCACTGAAAACTAGAATAGATCCCAAGTTAGGTACTGCAATTGGATATCTAATTTACAAACACAGCACATTCTTTAATCACAAAGTCACTCATTGCCAAATGCAACAGTGCTGTAATGGTTAACAGTACTGAAATGGTCACTCAAACCTTGTAATGGTCATAAGCACACTTTAAACAATTTTGAATAAAAAAGTATGCTATCATTTTGCAAGGTGATCCTATTATTTTAGCTACGACAAAAAGTGATTCCATATACAGTATATACGAAACAAATTATAAAAGCAATTATGAATACTTTTATTTGAATCTCTCGCGACCCTTATAAAACAGACAAATGACCCCTAGGTTGAAAACCACTGCTGTAGATGGCTTTATTGATTGTCCCTTTATCAGGTTTGTTTTTAAGGAAAATGTTAGGTACCTGATATGAACCTGTAGGGACCTGATTTCTCTGATTCTAGGGACCTGATGATAGTTTTCTCTGATTCTAGGGACCCGATTCTCAATTCTAGGGACCCAAATCGGGCCCCTAAAACACCTTTGAAAAAACCTGCCTTCATTCAAATAAAACAAACTGTTGAATAACTGTTTGTTTTTTTTTCATAGTGGTGCAAGTTTTGTTTTTGCAGCATAAGTAACACCAAAGAAAGCAGTCACAGTTGTACTCACAGTGTTGTTGGTTTAATTGTTCTAAAAATATTTCCAGCTTCTGAATTTTTGCGATCTGACTGAGAGCTTCTGTAATCTGAAAAAGTGTTTCACATTTATTTTGTTGGTGATTTACAAACTTCTGGGACTGTTTTTTTAGGATTACTATCGCCAAAGATACAAAAGTGCCAAATGCTGCTCACTTCACAGTTAACAAAGAAGACCATACTTTGGGAAACTTATTGAGATCGTAAGTTGCCTTGCAGTGGATAGCAAAATTTGTGTGTATTAGATAAAAGTGTTTTACTTGGTAACCATGCACACACGAATGTTTTGGGTTATGTTTTGCAAAAAGTGAGATTAGTAAAGCTGTTTTGTAATTCAATTATCGAAGGTAAAGTACTGTACAGAGGTTTGCCTGCTCACGTAGTCTTGCATGCTAGAAAATGCTGCTAACATCTTTGAAATTTTGATTGTTGCAGGCAATTGTTGAAAGACCCTAAAGTTTTGTTTGCTGGTTACAAAGTACCACATCCACTGGAACACAAGTTCGCACTTCGAGTCCAAACAACTGAAGATTACAGTCCACAGGAAGCGTTCACTAATGCAATCACTGACCTTATTAGTGAAATTTCTCTGCTAGAAGAAAGGTTTAAAGTTGCTATCAATGAAAAACAGCATGGGATAGAGTAATGGCCAGCAATGGTATGCTGAGATTAATTGCGCAAGGAGGCTTGCAATGGAGTATGCAGAAGAAGCCTGCTAATAAATTTTATTGGATATTTCATGGAGTTTGGTTACGCAGTTGTGCATTCCAAAATACATCCCTATTTCTTCTACAGCATGTAATTTCTGGCAGTGGAGCCTTATGAATCCTTCACGAAACATCCAAATATTTGGCCAGGCTAGACAAAACGATGACCCAAGCTGCAGTATTTTACTGCATATACGTAGTTGCTGAAAATCCCGGCGCTAGCACAAAAACCTTAAATTTTTTTAGCTGGAAAAGAAGTGTTGCAATTTTGTGCAAAGCTTCGTGTTGTTCTTGCTTTATTTTCTTCGCAGTGACGTGTTTGCTGCACGTTGTGAACGCTGCGCGAAGCTCTGCTCAAGATTTGGAAAATCTTTGCCTGTTGCGAGGTGGAAGTAGACAAACGCTGGAGTTGTTGTTGCTGCAATGGCTGGAACAAATTGAACGCAAAGCGTTGATTTAGTGAAAGATCAGCAAGACAAACCTTGGCACTTGAAACATAGCTGTTATGATATTTAGTTTGCTTGTTCTTTCCATTAGTGACCGTTAGAAAAATAGATAAATTAAATATAAACGCCCTGTTGCTTGCGGCGGTTGGACTTGAAATGATGATTTGTGTCCGTGAAATCACGTGCAAATACGAGATTTTCAAAACACAGAAACGAACATATCCGAAACGTAAATGCGAGCATTTCAGAAAAATACAAAATGCGAGCATTTCCGAAAAATACAAAATGCGACCGTTTCCGAAAAATACAATACGAGCATTTTTGAAACGTTTTTTACTATTTAAACGGAAATACGTGCATTTCAGTTAAGTGTCCTTATTCGAAACTTTCGCTCTCTTGCAAATGTGGACTAAACCAGCGCTTCTCAACCGGTGGGTCGCGAAGCTCCTTCAGGTGGGCCGCGGAATGCTCCGACATAACGCAATAACTACGCCTGGTCACGAGTTCTGAAAGAAATTTTTCGTGAAGTGGGCCCAGAATCAAAGTCTCGGCGAAAAGTGGGCCGCGACATCAAAAAGGTTGAGAAGCACTGGACTAAACCAAATTTCACTGCCTGTAACTTCGGTTGCAGCACACACAGCATTTGAAATCTAACGGCGAAACATCAGGTCAGCTGTTGCGTGCAAAGCTCGAAAATCCGTTGCACGCCCGTTGAAAATTACTTAAACTGTCGGGGTACACGTAGCGTTCTTCTTGTTTAAGCTGCGTTGGCCTACACATGGTCAAGAGGCTGTTTTTTGCTGTGACGGACAATGTCGTCGTGTGTGCGGGTAAACTGGCGATAACTGAAACATGTCTTTTCTCGCGTTGATGTCTGTTTTACTGCTCAGCGCTCAGCACCGATGCTAAAAGATGTTAACGACGCCCCCAAGCAGATTTGTCCCTCTCATCGGAAGCAAGCTTACCGAAACACATTGCATAAACAGATGTCAACTGCAGCACGAGAAACTTTACGCTTAAGCGCAGTGCTGATAATTTGTTGTTGCAATTGTGAAATGTTTTCGAAGAGTCGTGTTGTTAGGATGCCGCTAGCCCTTACCGTCGTTGCAAAAACCAAAAATCCATTACATTGTGCGTGCCTTTTCTTCAGCGTGTTTGCAGAAAACTGACTTGACATACGATCTTGGCGCAGTTCAACGTATTCACCATGTACCATAACGATCATTTTTTGTATTGCAACCTCAATGAGGAGTAAAACAGACGTGTTTCGCTATTTCAGGTAAATCTAGGGCATAGCAGTGCAATATGCACAGAAATACGCTCAGGACATCTCCGACAGAGATGTACTTGGCGGCACTTTTCATTTGACGTAACAGTTGGCAGTGAAGACGTCTGCGCAAAAATGCATCCCAATAGAAATCTGGACAATATGTATCCCATGTATGGAGCGCCCAGCAACATTTACCACCAACAGCAGCCACCACCACCATCTCAGTATGGATTCGTACCCCCAAACTTCCAGGTTGGTGGCCTACACTGCAAGAACGTGAGCAATAACACGTTATTATCGTTCATTTCAAACCACCTTTTTGCTGAATTTTATTGCAGCAAATGGCCTTCAGTCAGCCTACAGCGTGGATGCCGGGAGCTGCGGGTGCCTCCAACTCAGGCCAGCAGGGCAGCTATTTCCCAATGCAAGCACTGCCGCCGCAGTCGAACTCAGCAGGGAATAACTTGCCAGCCACTGCAAGTGTAGCAGCCATTTCAAAAGAAAGGCAGGAGAGATACAAGATGGAGCAACAGCGCAAGTTCAAAAATATGGGTGAGGTGTCTCGCGCTTTAATTGTGTTCAAAAATTTCATTGTGCTTCTTTCTTGTCTGTTTCAAATGGGGAATTTTTTTAAGCGTTTCTGCAAAAACTTGCCATTTAAACCGGGGTTGGGCAATTAATTTCTGCTCGGGGTCGTTTTGAGAAGGCCGCATTTAGCAGAGGGCCATACCTTCTGATAGAAATAGAAGCAAGTCTTGGTTACGTTAGTGTTAGCGCTAACATTTACTGTGATATATTGGAAGAAATTTCAGATTTGAACATATTTCCAGAATGCTTCCGCGGGCCACTTAAAACGCTGTCGCGGGCCACATTTGGCCCGTGGGCCGCTATTTGCCCACCCCTGATTTAAACCATGGAGCTCGTGCATGGTTATTTTTTGAGAAATCGATTATATTTCAACGGTACCTGATTCAGGTTTTTTTCCTCCGGACATCTTGCAATTTTTGTCCTGTATGTGTCAGTATTGTGTATCAAAGTGAGTCAAGTCCAAGTTCGTCACTCGGGAGTCAGTCATTGGCAAATTTCTCTTCACAATTTGCTTTCCTTGTTACGGCTTCTTACAAACCATTATGGAAAACACCGTTATAATCGACATAAAACAACCACTAACCTTAATAATCGACCCAGGTACAGTGGCGTGTTTCAGAAGAACCTATTTTTGTTGAATTTCCTTTTTTCCGGAAGTTCTTATCAACCATTCCTTCCGTTTGTTACTGACAGGCAAGTCATTCAAGCATACCAGCATCGATTCCATGCTTGATAGCATCGTGAGCTCTTCCACCAGACTGCCGCAGTCCACGCCATCAAAATACCCCCCCCAAGTCGTTTCGGAGGTATGACGGGCTCGTTGTTCAGTTTTATTTCTTCACGAAGATGATGACATTTTAATGTGCAAAGGTCGGGTCAACACTGTTTACTGTAGATGCGCTTTTAAATCCGTTGACGTATAATTTCTTGAACGTTCACGCGCATTGCAGTCATGCCTGCGTGAAGCCCACGACTGCATATCGACTTTTGTGACGTTGGCGCATTATACCTTCCTAGGAGTGTAGGCATGCAGATTGTGATCAGTCGCTCATCACCAATAACAGTGATGCAGTCTGTGTACTTGTCCTGCGATACAGCGCAAAACTTTTTTTTCACTGAAACATTTCAGTCATTTGTCTCATAGTTGTATTAAAATTCGCCTTAGTAGTGTTCATTAGCCTTTATTTTCAGACCTTCTGATCGAAATGACTTAATTTTTTTTCGGTCATTTAAATCATTTTGATCTATGACCGGAAAACGGCCGAAAAAGGCCCAGGCTGAAAACGTACTACGGTGATTTCGGTCTCAGATCGCTTTCCGTGAACTTGGCAAGGCTTTTTCACATCTGACTATTTCGAAGAAACGTCACACAGAAGATTCATATCGTGGAAAAATCGTTTGTTCATAATGTGAACTTGCTGAGACCTGCGTGCAAAGCAAAACCGCTCAAATATATTTCAAGAACTAAAACTGTTTAAACGAGTATCAGGTAACCACAGACACTCTCCGGCTTCACAACTCGTCCCCACCTTTTGCTGGCCAAATCTCGATCTCGGAAATTCTGGCCTCGACATTACCACTGACCGCCGCCCTCAATCAAGCACGCGCTCATTCCACACGTTTTGTTTCACTGACTGAGTGCAAGGCAGTGAAGCGATTTGACACGTCGCCAGCCGGACCTGACGGTTGTTGCGTGTGTTGGGCGCGCAACCGCAAACTGGACGCTTTCTTTACTTGCCGTACGTCACGCTGCATCCCAAACAACTTCGTCGCCGAAGTAAACTTAACGCATTTTTTTATTCCTTGGAGATGTTTGGTTTCGCGGACAATCGTCTCATCACGTCACCAGCCTCATCACATGTCACTAGCCTCATCACGTCACCAGCCTCATCACATGTCACTAGCCTCATCACGGCACCACTCACACACCAGCCTGAAAATTGACGCACTGCGTCGGGTGGGAGGGGTTCTATTTCACAACCATTGCAATCAACTTCGAAAACGCTTTTAGGAAAAAAACTTGGCACGAGCCAACGGCGCTCACAGGCGACCCTTCGCGAAACTTGATGACGTGAATCCCACGCGTGGCTGCGTGTCCTGCTGTGTCGCTCTTGTTCTGATCCAAGGTTACTCGGTGCTCGGCATTTCGCCGCCAACGTGCTGGACTGTAACATCATGCGTTGTTTCCCCACGCCCCGTCCGAACAGCTATCGGTGATTCAGAACACGCCAGAAGGCTATCGCGAAACAACAAAAAAAAACGGGTGTAAAGATCGCTCATGAAAACGGAAGAGTTTTCTTGTAACTTTTGGAGCAGGCCTTTGTTTTAGGGTTTAGTCAGTAATTAAGAACCATGCCGGTTGCAGTTCTGATGTTGCAATATGGTCAATGCATCCCCACGCAAGGCTAGGAAGTTGTTCAATCCAAGTTTTTTTTTCGGTCATGGACCGAAACGTTTTTGAAATGACCGAAAAAAATTAAGTAATTTCGGTCAGAATGTTTGAAAATATAGGCTAAACCACACTGTTATGATGAGTTTTACAACAACCGTGAGGCAAATGACCGAAATGTTTCAGTGAAAAAAAACCCAGATCCAACCGATAATTGTAAGCACGAATCGACATGGATACTGTACGTGATTGTGCTGTTCAATATAGTAAAATTCAGTGAGAGCAAAATTAAGGCAATACCGTTCCATTTATGTGGTGCACTCGTTAACCACTGCAAACTTTTGTAGTAAGGGGGGAATGGCTTAATAAGCTTAAGTTCGGCCGATGCATACATCGGTGTGCTGATATACAGTAGGTCGGCCGATAAAGTGAAAATACCATTGTATCACATTGGCGGTATTCCGCCGTGATGTATCGGAACTATCTGCTCGTGACTACCACTGCGCTATTTTGTGGAGAGTGTTTGGAAACACAATTTGTTTCTCCGCCTTGAAATTTCATCACTTATTCCCTTGACCTGTTCCTTACAGCCCGCAGCTATCCAACAACTTCAGTAGTAGTGCCGAATGTACACACCGGTGTATAATTGTCTCCGTAACAAACTGGTTTGTGACGTAACATACGCTCGTGAATAGCTTTCCTGCGGTAAGCGTGGACTGACCGGAAAGACATCACGGTTTGGGCTGTGGTGTTTGACTGGCTCAGTGAGGCATGTCTGGCAAGAATTCGGTGTTGTACAGCCAGTGGCGCAGCCACTCTAAAATCTTGAAGGGGACAAGTCTTTTGACTCTTAACGAGCAGCTTTGGTTTTTGGGACACCGCCTTTCAAAAGCACAAAATGACAAGATATGCTAAGAATTTTGGGGGGTAATGGCCCCCTTGGTCCCCCTGTCTAGGTCTATGTGTATGGCTCTTCATTGCAGTGAATTGCTTTTTTCACGGTTGTGAAGGAACCTGGCGTTGGCGGTTTCCTTTTCCAGCTAAGCTTGCCAGAAAGTACGTGGGAGCGTGCACCTCTAACCTCAATGCCTGGTGAACGAGTTTTCAGCACTGCTGGGCTTGTTTATAATAACGGAAGATGTTCGTTGCACGAAGATAATAACTTAAAATTGTTTGATTTTGATTGTTCAATCAGTATTTTGTAAATAGGCATGTTGCCGTTTCAGTGTATTTGTTCAGTTTTGAACAATTCCCGTTTTGTTGTGAGTTGATTTAATATGTGTTGTGATGCCTTTTTAACGTGGTTTAGGTGATTCAAAGACATCTGTATCGGCTAATTCGGCATTGAAAAATAAAAATACCGGAATGGGCCAAAAACGGCTCATCTATCAAGCTCTAGTTAAAGCTGCCCACGATTTTTAAAGTGCCAAGAAGCTTCGTGCTAGAACATAGAAACTTCTTGGCACGTCAATATGCCATTTGCCTTTGTGGGATTGCATTGAATTTATAATACAATCCAACGTGGCCTTGTCTTTGCGGGTGTAATTTTGAAAGCTGCCTTACACATGGAACAAAGCATTTAAAAAAAAGGAAGTTTCTGTCAGAGGTGCGCAGCCTCGATGCACTGAACTTACACAGCACAACCGATTATACTGCGCTGCTACCCTGCTTAACCCGGTCACCCGAACATAACGTGCGCTCTTTCCAGGGTCAGAAGTTCTGTTACTTTCAAGTTTCGTTTCCATTCATAGCTTTGTCCGACAGCATTTGACGCATATTGCCGCCCTTCCGGGTTCAACGGTTCGTTGCTCCTTTGTGCCCGTCAGCGCAGTCGCCTTTCTGAGTTTCGGTGGACGTATTCCTTATGTCTACTAGCACTATTATGACTGTGCAATGCGTTTTTTGTTTTCGCCTTGTGTAGAGGCGTCATTGAATTCCTGTTCTGTCTACTTCTAAGTTAGTGGCGTTAACGACTCTTAAGCATATGCAAAACAATGAATTTTCTGTTAAACCAAAGGGCAAAAATAAGACATGTGGAACCATGTCGTTTTGAAACCGCATTTAGAGGTTCAATCGTTGTCGAAGTTTGCTGCCTAATTTGTGACAATAGGTGCTGCGCTGTTAACCCCCTGTTCCGTAAGCAAATACTGTAGGAAATACGAAGCTGCAGTTCTGTTGATGCGCGGAATTTGTGAGATGTAGGCGAGAAGTTGTTGGCTACGTGTTGAAAACGTGGAGGCTGACCCCACTACAGCTTGTTGAACCTACATTATTAGACCAGTGTTTTTCAACCGGGGTTCCGCGGAACCTCAGGGTTTCGCGAGTGGCTGCCAGGGTTCCGCCGAAACAGACCAAATTTGCCTGGGACGGAATTCGTTTATTACATATAGTAGGACAGACACTTGGATCATTGTACAGGGTTCCATGCGCAACGCCAACATTTGCGGAAGGTTCCGCTGCAGCCAAAAGGTTGAAAACCACTGCATTAGACTATTGATTACCGGGCCGGGAATCGGAAAAACTGCTTCAAATTGCGAATCAGATGGGCACTGTCACCGTCGCACCGTCATGTAGTTGCGTCATCCGAATAAACTGTGCTCATTTCCTGTTTCCCCGTCGTTTTGAGATTTTTATTAAGCTGGTGAGGTCCGCACTTCTTGTTCTTCGCTTTATATATCGGCGCCAGCAGTACTAACCCGTAAACGCAGGCACACGTCGCTCAAAGGTCGAGAAAGCGGCAAGGTTGATCTCAATTCATCATTTACCCGGTGCTGGGATTGTGATGAATTGCTTAGGAGGTAGCTCACAGTGTTGCTGTTCGTCTGCTGCATGCTTGCGGTTTAAAAACTTGTTGCTTACACCGATTGACGGACAGTTGGCGTGAAACCTGTTTCATTGTTTTTTACACTGTCATATAAACGCCCAATAGTTTTTTTAATAGCTTTTTAGAGCATTTCTCAACTGCGATGTTGTTATCGGATACCGTCTTCCTCTAGCTCAGCGTTCCTTAAACATTTGTGGGTCGTGAACCCCAGGTTAAGAACCCTGGCTCTAGCGGTTAAATAGCTTGTGGCATGCGATAAACCTTACACGCGAGTTTGATGGTAATTTAGTGATGCATCAGTCCATTGCAGTGGTCTTTATTCTGCACCCCGATGTATGTTGCACTAATAACTCAAACAAGACTGTTAAGTATCATAGCGGAGGCATTATATTGAACGACTGTGTTGTGTTGAAGTTTGATGCGGAAAACGCGGTCTGCGCTTTCTTTAAAAACTGGTAACATGTTCGTCCTTCTGACTTGTTGGCAGTGCAGCGCGCACGTGTATGCATACAGCGCATGCAAATAAGTTGTCATTTAGATTCAGCCCAAACAGTCTGCGTCTCAAGCACCAAGGTCATTTCAACGGTGTTGTTAACCCACTGGTGCAATCGTAACCCATAAATCCGCGTTAACAAAACCTGCAGATGACGCTGCGGCCATTGCGCCTTCCCGGGGGGGGGAGATAGAAAATCTTACCTCGCAGTCGAAAGGAATGCCTCAACGACAGAAGTTGTTGCTGCAAAGACGTCGATCAACAAAAAGGGTTTTTCGTTCTCGCAGCGTTGACCTAACCCGCTCCAGGAGGGGGGTGGGTTTATTTGATGTGAAGCAACGGAAACGTTTGCAGCGTTGTTACGTTTACAATACTGTTTGTAGTAATTACGCCATTGTTATGTTTACAATAGTGATTGTTACGTTTACAATATTGTTTGTAGTAATTACGCCCATGATAATACTTCTGCTGAACTACAGCATTATGCAGCCCGCGAGGATGGACAACCCACCCTTTGTAGAAATGTTATTAATTTCGTTAAAAATCATTTAAAACCTCGTTCCAGGACGATTTTGGAGACTTCCTGCAAGCGTCTGTCGAACCGGCAGCCACCTGCTCAACCGTCCAACCGGCAACAGTCATCAGTCAACAGACAAGTTGTAAACCAGCTCCTATTATTCCAATCCAGGATATATCCTCAGCGCAGCCGCTAGATGTCAATGGTGCTGTTACACATACCAACCCAGCCAAAAATACTTACCGGACGAAAGGTACTTTTAATGGGTATTCGGTAAAGTCTGTGGTATTTGTAGCATTAAATCTACTTTTTCTACTTCCAGTTGCTATGATTTCAAATTAGTGCGCTCGCCGATACGTTACTGTTGTTGCTTGAAGCATGGAATTCCCCAATTTACACCTCACGGTGAAAAACCCTCTTTGAGCCTAATGTGCGCTCGTTGACCGGAACAATGCGTATAGTGTTACGTCACCCCGCACACAATAAGGATTGTATGCGCTTCCGCCTACGTCAAACGTTGTGCGTTCAATCTCTCCCGGCCAACTGATGTGTTACGCAACGATATGTGACGTCACAGAGAGGTTGTTTACGCATGGTTTCTTTGTGCCACCCAGAAAACGACTTGCAGGCGAAGATGCTCGCCTCTCTGGACCTGAACGCCCCGCAGAAGGCTCGCCTGCGATTCACACCGACTCATGTGGAAAGGAGCAGGAAGCAAGAACGGACGTATCGCTCGAGCGCGAAAGCTGCCGACTGGTCCGCGCTGACGGTAGATGACACTCAGTTCCACAGTAAGTGCAGCTTTCGCTTTCAACCAGATGTGATTTAGCGCTGACTGAATGCGGGCGTTGATTGTAGTTTTGGTTGCGCGCTGGTTGCGATGAGCAAAGAGGCAGCGCTTGCTGTTACTTGAACCACTTCCTGCATGTGATCAAAAAATGAGCAAATCAGTTCAACTGAAGTACTGAAAAAATCAGTCACTCTACCTGCTTCCATCACTGCGCATATACGTTGTTTCGACACCTCTTTTCTGTCTGTTTTTTTTCGGTCATTGACCGATTTTTTTAAATGACCAAAAAAATGAAGTCAATTGGATCATAATGCCTTTTTCAGTCATAAAAGAATGTCTGAAAACGAAAAAAACGACAGGAATTTTTAAGGTATTTCGAAAAAAATTGCCAAAATGTCTCAGCGAAAAAAAAAAATTTCTGTTGATTACCACTTGGCAGATGTCAAAAAGAAAATTTAACCCTAGCAAATTTCCGCCTCTGAGGATGCAAATTCGATCAATAATATCGAGACATGTGACCAGGACTTGTGATTGGGTGGGAATGTCAAAAGTTGGGGACGTGCGGTACTTGGTTAATCTGCAGAATATAAAAGATGAAGAGCAAAAAGTTATCGTTTACAAAAACCTGTATATCCCTTTTGCGGTTGCTGCATTTTTTCCTTGGAAAGAAATGGAGCCCATTCCCTGCAACCATGCTGATGTACTGGCTATAAATCAGGATTCAGAAAAATATACCTCTTTGGTGATGAAAGTTTTCTTTGCGTTCTTCCTAAATCAACAATTTTGTGTCAGTTTCATTGTCAGCCAATTGTGCTTAATCCTTGGACAGCAGTTGCCAACTTCTGCTGTTTGTAATTGATTTTAAACAACGCTGACGGTTGTTGCCTGGTTACTGAGCTCATACAAAGCAAACTTGTTGGCTTGCTTGCTGTGAACTGATGTTCGGTTATTCCAAATTGACTACATACTGTTGCGCAAACAAGGTGGCTGGAGCGGTTGCTGAAAACTTTGTGCGCATGCGCCAAGCACTGCAACATGTCAACGTGTGTGACAGAACAATGAAGAAAAATTGTATGATTCGCTTGCAGTTAGCCATGCAACGAAGCGGGCTTCAGTTGTAATTGTCTCGTTGCGAATATAACGCAGGTGAAGCACCGGCTCCTCCTCAGCCTGAAACCGCTCCTCGTCCTCCTCACCCCTCCTCCTCATCTTGGATCGACGACCCTTTGCAAGTGCCACTTGTTTACAAACAGGTACCGTATAAAACGTGGCGCCTAGTTGTCATGACGACGTCCCGTGAAGTTTTCTTCGAAGGTCACGGATTGTGACGTGGTTATTCTTTCGCGAGAAGTTTCAACGTGAAAGCTTTCCTGGGCTTCAGGTTGAGCACCTTCGTCGCAGTGACACTAGAATATAAATAAGTTTGTGAGGTCGCTCAGCATTTCCGGGTCCCCTCACGCCATCTTGCTAAGTCAGATCCTAAGAAGTGACCTTCAGTCTGTGTCGCCAACTCGCTACCTAAATAATCGAACCTCAAGCTTTACGGAATGGTCTTTTTTGAATGTTTCATGCTTGAAGTTTAGTGTTGTTCCGCTTTTCAGTTAGCTTGTTCNAACCGTAAGTGAATTCGGACACAATGCAGCAACACATTACAATGTCTGCTACACAAGTCATGTTACTTGACGGTNTTCAAAATTTATCTGCCCTGTTTTTNGCGCTGTANATAAAGCAGTTGTTCAAAAATTGTAAGGGAATCAGCTAAACATGCTTTGCAGTAGTGCTGCCGGCTTGTGGGTCACCACCAACAAGCTGCTTCCTTCTTGTGTGGAAGCCCTGACGACCCAAGCAGCAACATGTCTTTGTCTCGCAGGTCCTGGAGGCGTCTTTGTCCTCTGACGGCTTCGTCGACACCGGCCGCGTTCGCCCGATCCTGTTACGATCGCAGCTGTCGACAGAAACTCTCGGCCGTTTCTGGTCAGCAGCGAACAAAACCGCACCGGGCAAGCTGAACCAACGGGAACTGTACATTTTACTGGCGCTGATCGCATTGGCTCAGGTACCCGGCTAACCTTTTTTTCCAGTGCCGCCACATTTAGCTTCGTCATGAATTAGCTTTCTGCTGAGTCACGCACAAAGCGGTTTGCTTCGTCGTGAGTTGGCTTTGTGTTTCTAGTTATTTTTCCCTTGGCAGACGTTTCGGTCATTTGCCCCCACAATAGTATTAAAACTCGCCGTAACAGCAGTCACTTGCCTGCCTTTTCGGACATTATTACCGCATTAACTTTATTTTTTTTCGGTCATTTCAAACAAAATTCGGTCTATGACAAATACCTTAAGCTGAGTATGAAGGACTGAAGAGAAAGCGTGTGCTGAGCCTGTCACACCTGTCAGCTGGTGAAGTAAATTGCTGCCACTTTTTTTTATCGTCAGTAAAGCAACTAACGATTGATAACGCTTGATCAGTGATACGTTTGCTTTGTCTGGTTTTTGCTTTAATAAGTTTTTTTTTTAAATGCGCCAGGATAAGCATGTGGAGTGCCCTCTGGTGTGTGTTGTTCGCTTGCCAATTAACGTTTGTACAACTTGGCTTTGAAAAACATGTTGTTTTGCGTGATTTGTTCATGTGATCTAGCATCACTGTGTGACAGTGTTTTTCAACCTTTTTGCTGCAACGGAACCTTCCGCAAATGTTTGCGTTGCTCATAGATCCCTGTACAACTGTGAAGCATTGGTATTGCTACAACCGCACAGGGCAGTGATTGTGAATTTCGTGCCAAGCAAATTCGGTCTATTTTTGCCGGAACTCCTGGCAGCCACTCACGGAACCCCTGTTGAACAACACCTGCTGTATGAGATGATGAACGAACTAATTCTGTGAAACTTGTCAGGTTACCGGGGTCGTCGAGAATTGCTTCGCAAGTTCATGACATAAGTTTCAAAATGTTATAGTTGTGAAGTTCACGATGAGTTTCGAAATATATTTGACTTTGCTTTTTTTTTGTCTCCCAGAGGTTGGTAAATTAAAACGCTTGCAACATTCCATCGCGTGGTGATTTTCAAACCAACTAACCAGTTTGTGTTTACTCCTGCATGGTGGTCGCAATATTGCGCATGGTAACCGGCTGCGTTCATCTTTGTGCTCTCGACAGAACGGAAAGAGTGACGTCACCGTAGATGACGTCCTCGCGCTCCCTTCAGCTCCTGTGCCCGACCTACTTCGCCAGCAAGCGTTGACTGCGCCAGTTCCCAAAGGCTCGCACGGCGCGACTCTCGTCACCCCCACTTTCCCCAACTTCGCGTCCGGCTCTCCATCCTCCTCCCCCGCTGTGACGTCAGCTGTTTCGCCGCCGGACGACGACGACTTTGACGATTTTCAAGGTTTCCAGAGCGTCCCTACAGATCAAGCTGCAACCTCGACTGCTTCTTCCGAAGCTGCCGCCGCGCAAACCTTGTCTTCCTTGACGACCGCATCGTTCAAACGCGTTGCTAACTTGCCATGTGCCGCCGCTGCCGGTTGGACGAAACCAGCAGCCGCCAATTCATCGCACCCCAATCACGCCTCGCAAACTGTCGGTCCGTCTGATGCGAAGTTGTCGACGCCGGTTTGGGTTCAGCAAAACTCGGAACCGGTTCCAAGTGAGGCCTCTGAGGCCGAAGACAAATACGCCGTTTTCAAAGACTCCACCATTATGAGCCTCTTCGACACCGCGATCTCTCCACCAACGGAGCAACACGAACATCAAAGCGACATTGATGGGGGTCCGCTCGCCGTTCCTCCTCCCACTGTTGAACCACCCTCCTACCATTCCTTGTTCGGCTCCTCCGATCCGCCGGCCATCTCAACCCCCCCTCTTGATCAAAGTGGGACGTTTGACGCGGATTGGGGCGATTTTTCTGCGAGCCAACCGGTCGCGGATGAATTTTTTGGCGCAAAAGATAACTTTTCCGCAGCACCGCATGTGTTGCCAGCAATCGAACCAGTTAATAACGAACCAGGCGAACCATTCGGTAACGCACCAGTCGAACCAGATGGTAACGCACCAATCGAACCAATTGGTAATGCACCAACCGAATTGCGTCGTGACGCACCAGGAGAACCGGGCCGTGACGCACCAGGAGAACCGGGCCGTGACGCACCAGTAGAACCGGGTCGTGACGCACCAGGAGAACCGGGTCGTGACGTGCAAGTCTTGCGACTGAGCCCAGCCCCGGCGCTAAACCGCGCATCGACGTCACTTTCCACCTCCACAAACACTTCCGACACGCCGTGGTCTGATTTCGCGACGCCAGCTTCGAAGCGCGAGTCCGAAGGCGTCGCGGTCGCCGTGACGACCGACGCGCAGGACTTCGCGCGATACGATCGTTTCGCTTTGTTGAAAAGGACGAACTCCCCCCTGAAAGCCGACAGTCTGTCTGTGAAATCGGACAGCAACTCGGTCAAGAGCCTTGAATTGGGCGGTACGGCCTCGCCAGCGACGGCCACTGTAACAGGAGGTCAACTGGGTTCGCCTCGGACGAAAAAGGGCGCGTCTGGTTCCCTAGCAACCGATTTCAACTATGGCTACGAGACGGAAGACGACTTTGCTGGTTTTGTTGAAAGTCCTCCCGCTGTGGTTTGTACTTTCATTTCTTTGTCTGTGGGGGGGGGAGTTAACTTATCGATTGATGTAATTTTGTAATTTTGTAATTTTCGTCTTGGCAACCACTGTACGGTGAAAGAGAATGTCTGTATGT
>JGI24158J21664_10001583_pt1 | contig 26001 bp, 15 predicted proteins | sample Ectturendosymbi3_FD_21664 | JGI IMG/M metagenome (IMG submission 21664) | reverse complement strand
TTTGGAAGGGCTGAGCTCACCAATGCCCACCGTGGCGACTGGACTGGTTTAAATTTCGCTTATGCTGTCATTATTGAAATACGTATAAAGAAATACAAAGCTACAATCATCGAATCAAGTAAGGCTGAACATAACACAGTAAACAGTTGAAACGGTTTTATCCTGCCTTCTTCATAACAAAATTATCTAAGAGTTCATTACAATTTGTTTGCCTAAGTTTGTCACTTATAATGTATCCAATGCTTTAATGTGGACAACCTCTCCTGGAACATTGCGACTCTTTAATTAATTTTTAATTCTTCTGAATCTTGAAAAGGACCTTTCGCCTGAGCAGTTAGTGACCATCAAGCTAAGAAATAAGGCTTCGCGTGGTTGCATAAACTAAGAACTGCACTAATCTAAGGCATCAGACCCAAACGCGCCTTTGTCATTTTTTTGCTGTTTCCCTGTTTCGTTGGGGAAGAGTTTTGCGGTTGTCAGCTGGTAAAGCCGCTTTTGCTTGCTATTCAAGCTCATCAAGATCTTCTCTAATTTGCTTAGCATGGGAGCAGTACAAACTTGCGCAAGTGCTCAATAGCAATCTGATTTCTGAATGATTTTACTGAAGAAAATTCCAATGGAAAAAAATGACTTCTAAAAATACCAATCGAGCTTTGCGCGATACAAACGCTGACAAAACTACTGTATTGGTCAGTCACCTAAGAAACAACCATGCTTTTATTGTAGGATACTGCTGCTAGCCCTACACATAGCTCTTATCTGCAGTACAACCTTGCTTTGATCAGGTGCAGTGACGTAACTGGAGGTTTGAGCCAGGGGGAAACTTATTTAAAGGGGGCCCACTGGCTAACACTCAGAAAATAGTTGAGAAACAATAGCAAATCCGGTATTGAACGGCTATACAAAAACCCGAAATCACCAGAAAACACCCCAAAAAATGCAAAAAAACACCAATCTACTGAAACCAAAAGAATAGTACATACCAAAATACAAGCTATAGGTAGGGGCCCGGTTTCTACATTTGGCTTGGCAGGTGGTCGGTTCCCACCCCTGCCACCCGTCAGTTATGCCACTGATCAAGTGCATTTCAAACATGAACAGCCACAAGTTATTTTGATAGAGTCTCTCATAACAATCGGTACGATTCAGCAAACGCAGGACGCAGTCAGCATGCTTTGAGTATATCGACACAGTAGTTGGCATGCGGCTTGACTAACTGTCATACTGAGATTCATGGAAACTCGTTGGGAGACTCTGGCGTTATCACCACGAAAGTTGAATAAAACTAAATATCGTAAATAATAATTAAGACATAAATTTTTGGCGAAGTTTAATCTAAATGATCGTATAACGGCCATTGATTCTACGCGTACCACAGTTTGTTGGAGGCCCCTTTGGATCTTGAGACCCTAGGCTTAAGCCTATATAGCCTTAGGTAAATCCGGCCCTGATTCGATGATTGTAAATTTTTACTTCTTGACACGTATTTCAACAATGACGGCATAAGGGAAGTTTAAGGTTTGATCAAGTGCATATCAAACACAGTCAACCACAAGACCTTTCGCCTAATTCATACTTAACAGTCGACACGATTCACCAAACGCAGGACGCAGTCAACGTTCTTTGAATATGTGGATACTGCAGTTGGCATGCGGCTTGACAAACGGTCATAATGATTCATGAAAACTCGTTGGAAGACCCTGGCGGTATCAACACAAAATCTGATAAGATGAATAAAAACAAGAAACATAAATTGTTTGCAAATATTTCTTGAACTGATCATATACAGTACAGGCAAATGACTCTATGCGTACCACAGTTTGCTAAAAGCCCTCTTGGAACCTATACGTGTGGCCAGGGCCGGCCCTAGCAGATGCGGGTCCCAATGCAAGACCTGAGCGCGGGGCCCAATGCAAGACCTAGGCGCGGGGCCCCTCTTAGCAGTGATTTTATGACGTCATCGTGTTCAGTCAATCGTGGTAGAGCGAAGATATGCAGTACAGCACTAAAACGAGAATTGAGCACGTTTGCTAACGTTCGAGAGGAAATTGGCTGGTTCTGACAAGATTGTTCGTTGTTAGCAATGAAATTTATATGGCGTTTCTACTGAATTCTCAAGCGCAAGGTGTATCTGGCAAAAACGAATAATCTACTTAAACACCATGGGGCGGGGCCCAATGCAGCTGCATCGGCTTAAGGCCGGCCCGCAGCTTGCAGTAAATACTGTATAACTGCCATCGTCAGCATTATTCCCAAGCAATTCGAAGAATGTCAGGAGGACATCAGGACGCCATAATTTTAAGTTACACCACTTGAAACCAGCATTTTGCAATTTAGGCTCTTCTCGTATAATTGCTTGCCGTCTACATCTGAACTGTGCACACCTCCTAAATTGTCACACGTAGATTTTAGTTTCTCACAGTCAGGACCTTTTCAGAAGGCCTTGGACATCGAACAGAAAGCTAAATTTGGACAGAAAAAGCTAGCTCTAAACAAGACTAACAAATCTCTTGCAAGAGTTAACATTTTTGCTCAACTAGTTCTACAACGATACTACTGCAACTGGTAATTTTTCGAGGACTAACTAATGTTCTCTACCGTAGCATTGTATTCAGCCTATATATCGGACACTAGTGGGAATTGAAGAAGTTTCATAAAGTCGGAGTGGGCCGCAGTAGTTGAAGTAATTTGTAAATCTGTACGACCTCAACAGCAGTTCTTTGTGTAACAGTCAGATTCTCACAGCCACGGACTTAAACTCGTCTCAGCAAGATTCTGACTAATATCTTCTTGCCTGAAATGCAGCAGTATGGACTGAGTTATCCTTTCTTATAGCGTGAGACAGGGTTGCCGATCTGTCTTCACCAAAAAAGTCAGACATTGTCCCAAAAAAGCCAGATAGCAGTTTTAAGGCATATTCTCAGAAAACATGCATAGCCAAACACAAAATAGGCATTAAAACTCGTCAGAAACATCATCGATATAATACAATTCCAATCTTTAGAAGCATTTTCTTACCCCGTAATTACACTGTCATGCATTTGTTTCTTACCAATAACATCGATCATTTTTACGGCAATAGTAAAATCTTGCAAAACTCTGTGCTTGTGCACCCTGCACGGTCATAGACTCTCGTCAGAAGAGATTTGTAATGAATATGCAGCTCAGACAATGTTCTGCCAGAGACACGCCTTTCTGGCTCAAAAAAAGCCAGAAAAAGCCATATTTTTTCAGGCTTTTTTTGATTTCTAAAAAAAGCCAATGATGTTTAAAAAAGCCGAAATTTCAAAATCTGGCTTCAAAAAAGCTTAATTGGCAACTCTGGCGTGAGAAGGACGAGGTCTCATAGATATGGCAAGCGAGCCTTCTTTTTCTGTCACAATGTCTTACCCTCGTGTTTTGGCATGTCACAATACCACAGTTTTGTCATAATGCTTAGTGGTGTTGGCGTAACACGCCCCACTTAATTCTTTAGGTAGAGCGCGGTGTTGATGCAGCTTTGCAGTTTATGAATGCATGGGGCAGGGGCGTAATGACGGGGGGAAAGTGAGCACAATTCCCCTGGCGCCGAACCAATATGGGGGCGCCGAATCACTGCATGGGGCGCCGAAAAGGCCCAACAATGCCACAAGTACTTTCTTCAATATACTACATTTGCTTCCGAAATACCTCAGGTTCGAACATCGGGGCGCCAAACTTGCTTACTGTCCCGGGCGCCATCTAACCTTGTTACGTCCCTGGCATGGGGCGCAAAATAAAGGTTCAAGAAACTATACGCAAAGATTTTAATTTTTGCCAAGCAATTTTTGCGCCCCCCGTCAAAGTGACGCCCATGGCACGTGCCATGCCTGCCATACCCTAGATACCCCATTGGCATAATCAAGTTCAAAAATAGTTATACGAAGTCCTGTTGTAAATGAAATGACAAGCTTAAATTTGCGTACAAATCCATACTAACAAGGGCTCCTCAAAAGACTGAATTAAGTATTCAGGTATATTCTCACAACCACTATGCATTCGGCAACTTTGGCAAATTTTACAGTTTTACAGTATTTCACCATTGTGACCTCTACCATGGTATTTTTAAAGGTTATGGTTAGGGGATGGCGTAGAGCTAATTTTGTGTTAAAGTTTTGAATACTATTCAGGTTGTTAGTTTTCCCGGCAAGTTTGGCGGGAAATCTCTGGCGAGCTATGTGTAGGATTTGTAAAAATTTACCAGTGTTCATTGACTAAAAATTCAACATCAAATAAAGACTATTATATGGCAATTTGGAATAGACTTAATCAAACAGGCAAATTGAGTTTGACACAGATTAATGGAGTACGAAACAGGTCAATGTTTGAACACAGCAAAACTCTTGGGATTTCATATGCACTATTTATGCTACTGAAGCAGGGGCCTTTTTTTGACAGTCGTCCACACTGTATTATGACAAGCTTCATTCTCTTAACAGTGAAAAAAATATCATTTGATATAAACTTGTGCTCTTACTTGATAGAGTCTTTTTAGAACCTTTTGAAACAAATTTTAACCTACAGTTTTTTTAAGGTATTGAAGTTGTTTTGAAGCTTTTCCTTATTTCCACATTAAACATGCTGGTAGGCAGGGCCGCAACCAACTGGTATTTTCGTGGGGGCAAAATGATGTAACTTGTTGCTGCACCTAACAAATACATATGTTAGTGAAAATTTCGGGGGGCAATTGCCCGATTGCCCTCCGTCTGGTTGCGGGCCTGCTCGTAGGTGTTATTTGAAAGCAGAGTACTTACACATTAGAGAGGTGGTTTGGGGCCCCTTTGAAGGCAGAGTACTTACACATGGCAATTTCTGTTGGGGCCCCTTCAAAAGCAGAGTACTTACGCATTACAATGGCTGTTGAGGGCCGCTTTGATATCAGAGTGCTTACACACTGCAGTTGCTCTCGGGGACCCTTTTGAAAGCAAGAGTACCTGCACATTACCGTTGCAGTTGGGGGCCATTTGAAATTAGAGTACTGACATATTATCTGCTTCGGAGTATATCATATGAGTGGATAATAAGTTTTTAACAAAAAATGAGAAAAATTTACCGGCGAAACACCTCTAGGGGGGCCTGAGGCAAGTGCCTCACTCGCCTCCCGTTAAACGTATCACTGCATATGACTGATACATGTGTTTTTGGCAGGGTCGCAACCAACTGATATTCTCGGGGAGGAAAAATTACTGCAACTTGTTGCTGTACTTAACAACTAAGCATGTTTTGAAAATTTCGGGATGGGGGGGGCGATTTCCCGATTGCCCCCCTGTTTACGGTCTTGGTTGGTCCCAGCATCAGTAGTGGAACAAATACACAGGGTCTGGTAATGGTTTGTTGTTTCATATGACTCAGCCAACAAGCAGAAGCACCACAAAAAGCCATCGCACTGAGTAAACCAACTATGAGCGAACATTAGAGCAAATGAAAACACAAGGGCACAATAGCTGATCAGTGTAAACCAAGAGGGGCGCTGTGTCACATAGGTTGGTGAAGGACCATGGCGGTCATCTAGTCAACCAACCCAGTTTATCACTTTTTGAAAAGTGTTGAAAAACATTAGTTGGAGATCAAATAAGCATAATAAGAAAAACGAACAAGCACAAAACATGGTGAAGAAAATGTACAGGTGAAAGCGCATGCCTATGTACACAGATGAGTGGATCGAATTTAAATGAAGGAATTTGGTGTGGTTAAGAATATCCTTACACAAAATAAAAAAAGCAACAAAAAGTAATTAATGAGGTACAAATGACATACAAAGCAATACAGAAAAAAGTAAAAACTAAGGAGTGTACTTATATGCCGAAAAGAATGGGATGTGCACAGGGCAGAAAAAATTCGAAAAAGTAAATATACACAAAAGTAAACAGAATTACAAAATACTAGAATTCAGAGTATTTTGTTCAGGATAAGTGAAATGCTGCTAATGTTCATAATTGTGTATCTTTTTCATGTAGGAGATGTTTCTTATGTTTCCATTTAAAGGTAAAAGTGGTTGAAAGCTTAATATCGTCTGGTATTGAAGACCATACTTTTGGGCCAACAAATGTAAGGGAACATTTTCCTGAGGAAGAGTTAACTCTTGGTAAAAACAAGTTGTTAGAGGTTGCTAGTCTTGCGGAGTGAGAATGAATTGAGCTGATTGGAATAAAATATTCATCAAAATGATTTGGAAGCAGTTTGTTGCAATAACAGTGCCTATCGAATTTTTAGCATATCTAGTCAGTTTGTGATTTGAGAGGCGGCATCCCAAACAAAATAGTGTTGCTCGCCAAAAATAAAAAATTTGGGCTGTTTACGGCACTGGTATCATCCCCATCAATGTAGTGTTCGCACACATCAAGTTACCACTTACGTCAAGACATTTGATGCCTTGATTACAATCTGCAATCAAGCAACAATTTGTATGCCTTTGTTCAACCATGTGCATCTTCATTCAGCGTTTTTATCTGCTAACTTCAGTTGTCTGACGCTTTCTACAAATCTCCATTTCCCCCACTAAGCGGAAATGGGCACCGCAGACCTCTCGTGACACTCATGAAAGGAGTACAGAAACCGAGTATAAACGAAACTGAACTTAATATCACGCTTCTGTATGATGATGACCGCGTGCAGTAGTTGCTGGTGCTTTGTTTCAGTGTTTGTTCCTCTTTAGTATTGCCTGCGTGTAACACCTAACACCTACTCTGTGGTGTGTTGCGACTAAGCATTTTTGCATTATATTTTCTTGATTAAACCCTGTGATATTGAACATGTGTCTGAACCAAACACGTAATAAATTTAAAAAAAATCTTCATCCAAGTGATACACCAAAACTAGAAAACAAACACTGAAACGAGCCTGTTAAAAAGTAAGCAGTGGAGTGATTTTGGTGCAAAGGAGAGGATCGGCTTTTCTTTCTCTCAGATAAAGGGTTGACTGCACAAACACGTAAGGAGCTATCAAAGTAAAGATCTGCCTATTTTTTTCTATACAGTTTGGGTGGCCTCTACTTTCTGCTCTAACAGCAATTTCAGCTAACTCGAACATCACTCATGGATTTTACCACACAAATCTTGTTCATATGAGTGTCACCTGGTTATTGTCTGGTGATTGCGATTTTTTGAAACATAGCCGCACTCTGCAGAGCATTTTTAGCAAAATTAACTCAATTTGGTCCAAATCAAATTATTCGCAATCTATCCCACTCAGGCCCCACTCACGGATCTGGTGGCTGTGTAAGCAATTAAGACACCTCGAACCCACTAAATTCTCAGGGCCTTTGAGTGGAGTGATAACATTCTATACACTCACCGGACATCTGAAAGACGCCGGACATGTGAAAGAATATTACAATTTAGCCTCTGGTGCACACTTAGCAGATGATTCAATGGCTTGATTGGATCATTAAGTTTTAAGCAAGACTTTCCGATGGAAAGTTTGCGGCTGCCAGCCAACCAACAAACAAAACCATGTTAAACAGGGTTGGAATGCACAATAACCAACCTCGTTGTGACCAACTGTAACAGAACAGGTTTTGGAAATGCGCTCTATGAGGTTTGTACATTCCCCATACATAAGCGTACTGCGTTCTGTTACAGGTACCACTTGGCTGTTCGACAGCAGCGCAAACGCGTGCCGTAAAAGGGAGAAAAATGAAACCGCCTGTGGAGAGTGAGCACTGGAGCAAGAGCGCAAGCAAAAAACCTAAATACGAAACGAATGACGTAATGTTTAGCCAGGAGTGTGTGGCATTGCCTGATATACTTTTTAAAAGAAACAAGCGCGTTCTGGAGGAAGTGAGCGACGCGTAACGAGTAACAATGACGGAACACGGCGATTTTGTGATCAGTTGAAAGAAACATCGAGCGCACGACGATGTGTGTGTGATAGAGAAAAGAGTCGACGTCATTGCCTCGCCGAGTGGAACCTGTAGAAGCTACGGTTTCTTGCAGGCCGCAGGCGTTGTAAACGTGCTATTTACCACAATGTTTCTTGCTATATCGGCGTACTATCTCATAGAATAACTGGCCTATTGTGTTTACGGGTTTTTAATCCAACGGTTTTGGCTCTGTTCTAGGTATCGAGTAGTAACGGCATTTCTGCATAACTTCTGTAAAAAAGTGCATGCCGCAGTTGCGTTGTCAGCTTCAGACCCTGTTGTATTTCAAGCTTTTCGTACGGAATTAACTTAGCAGTGCTGCTATTGTGGGACCAGACTGGATAGAGGCCAGGTCAAAGTTTTTGCTAAACACGCACAAAAATGTACATGTGATTGCCTGTAAGATTTATGGCCTAGGCCTAGCTACTAAGCTAGTGTAGGAGCAGTAGCTAGGCCTAGTTTTTGTACAACGACTAGAACAATTGAGTATTGCGTTACAAGCAGTCAGTTCACTTCTAGAAAAGGCGCAGTATAACGAATAACCAAGTACGTACATTTGTCATTCATTTTTATTTGGATTAAACATAGTGCGAGTTTGATTCAATGCAGAGGCATGATTATCGTGTAGATAAACTGCACTTGCACTACAGTATTACGTGCGGTCTCGCAGTACAACCTAATCACAGGGTATGGTGCTGCTGCTACTCAAAAGATTGAGCTACCGCTGCGAGTTTTACGCAACTGTGAGCTCACGCTCGCTATGGTCAAGAACAATCCAAATGAAGNATTGTTTTGACTCGATTTTTAGGTAAAGATTCGAACCTATCGAGGAAAATCTTTTATATGGCGTCGTTTTATTATAATGTAGCCTAATCATTTTTTTTCTTGTTATTAGCCAGGTTTCGCTTAATGAAAAACAGAGGAGGGTCTACTGCAAAAGCAAGCTAAACGGCGTAACCCAACTTGTTTCTATGTGCTACTTTGGATTATCTGTGAAGAGCAATATTGGGTGGATATGAAAAACGGCAAAGCAGAATAAGTTTCAGCTAAAGACGATTTACCGCATCCTCTGCACACAGCTGTGGAAAAAGTTCGGAATGCCGGTCGCTAGAAATCTCTCCCTACCATCTGCGATAGAAGCTCGAAAATTCAAGAAAAGACCTGGTAAGATCATCGGTGATTTCAGCTTTGCGGAGAAACAGGTCCATGAAGTGTGAAGTGGTTTGCATGTTAAATATGCGCATATCAAGACCACGCACCCCAATAGACGTAGGCCTCTTTTTCAATTTTTTTTAAATGTGTAACATTTCATTTACAAGAAATGGCCGTCGTGCTTGGAATATTTTTGATAGGGTTGTTCAAAACTACTTCACCCTTCTCTCCTCCTGGTGTGACCTTATACAGTAGTTAACAATTTGAAATACCAAGTTTGAAAAGCAAACTCAATCTTTGTGTTAATGAACAGTAGAAGTGATGCTGATAAATTCACGTCATTTTTCCGCATGGTAACGTTGTAGACATGCTGCCGAAAAGACGCTCCGGGTAAATAGAGTTGGAAGTTTGTCTTCTCGCTGTTATAACGCCATCATTATTGGAGTGAACTCCTTGTACGAGTGATTATTAATTACGTGTCAAATTGCATAATTGTTCTCGACGAAGACTGGCACGTGGTGTGATGCAAGAAGAGATACTAGCAATTCACAGAAAATATATAGCCGTGAACGTACTTGGCACACAGCAGGTTTGGTTTCCTCGTGAAATTGCTGTATTTTCATCAGTGCACAGTTCCTTGGCTTACGGGTTAACGCTGATAGCTGGTATTTAGCATTTTTGGCCCACAGTAAAATGATTTGTGCTTTGCACCACCATTACCACCAAGTCAGCTCTCCGTCATCGGCGCGTGGTATTAACTTGGGTGTTCCGTGGCTTGCACTGCTGATTGAGTAAAGCGGTTAAGAGACAACGTAACAGTATCCATTTTTGAAATCACATTCTTGTGTATCCTGGGCTACTATTGTAGCTAAAGGCGATTTACGTCAACCCGTATTTTTCTTAAATCCAAGAACAAACTGGAGGTGATTTGGACCGTAGGTTGAATGCCCCATGTTTTACCAGGTTATTAAAATGAAATACAACTAACCCAAAAATTGCGTTTGAAATTGTTTTATTTTGCGGACAAAATCTTCCATTTCATGTAACATTAGGTAAAAAATGTTGTGCATAAGACTGAAATTTAACGAAGTTTCCACAAACTTTAACGCAATCTGTAAACAGCGACCAACTGGGAGCACTTTCTGGAGGAGTGAAGAATTGGCGATACGATTTTATTAAGGAAATTGTGTATGTATTCTGTTCCTGCAAAACTCTTCTGTAATTATGTGACAGTAATAGCATTCATGCGTAAGCCAATGGCGTCAAATGTATGTTGGCATGGCCGCTTGCAGTACGATGCATTTTCATGCTAAAAAGCAATCCTTAAAGCAAGTCTGATGTGTCAGATCGTGTGCAAGATCCTTTGACCACCTGTGCGTTGTCACCTTCCAGCAATTGCACTCTTGCAGGTCGTATTGGTCGGTGAAACTAGCTTCGAGACGTTTTGCAGTGAAGCTGGTGTTTTGAGGTGGTGGACAAATCAAACAGTGTATCGATCGACCGATAGAGTTTTCTCACATGAGTGAGTGTTTGGATGCAAGTCCCATCGCACATCCAGGAGAATTTAGAATTTTTGTGGCGGTGATTCGATAGGTTCAGTTTCAAATCCCATATCAAAACTTGCGTGATGGCAATCAACGCTTTAGAAAATTTTCTGCACAAATTTAAAGTTGTGGAAAGTTATTTCTTTTTGCACACATTAAGCCATTTGCAGCTGACTGTCTCAACACACCCGTGCATTTAGAAGAAAGTGTATGTATATGCATTATTATGCATTGCTATTAGTCTTCAAGGTTTTGTAATGGAAACTACTCGTTTAACTTTTGTTGTTTTGATATTTGATGATTCTGCCAAACGAAATTGTTTGAAACTTTTGACCGGGATTAACTTTGAATTTAAGCTGACAGTGTTCAGTCGAAATTAGTGGCAAACCGTAAACCCCAAAGGAAAAATGTTAACTATAATCTGACGTCAAGGCCAATCCATCGATTGGTGGTGACTTGCGTAATCCATCGATCTCACCGGGACCTTACGTCACTTTGAGCTTGCCTTTTGTCGTCAGACAGTTGCATCTTGCGTGTGCACTGGACTAATACCTAGACCATGTTTTTTGGCATCCAAATACACTTGCTCATGTGGGGCGGTGAATGGATCTTGAAAGTATGAAACAATGGTACGAGCATTGCCCATTAATTACTTTTCGTATACCTCCATGTTGGTGAGTAATGCCATGATTATTGCATGTCTTATTTCAGAACCCAGCAGTTTTTGAAAATTAGTTTGCAGACCTGTTTTTTTTGCTGAGAAATTTCGGTCATTTGTCCCATAAATAGTTTTAAAACTCGCCGTAACAATATTCACCAGCCTATATTTTCCGACGTTATGACTGAATTGACTTAATGTTTTCTGTCATTTACATAAAATTCGGTCTATAACTGAAAAAAATAGGTTTGCATCACTCAGACAGTATTGTTAAAAATCGGAAAAATACAACGATATGCGCGATTGATGTATGTAACTTAATAGTCCAAAGCGTTACTGAACCTTACTGTCCGAAAAATCGTGCTTCCAACACAAAATGGATCCGAGAAACAGGCTTGTTAAGTGAAATGCGTGGTAAAAAAGCATTGCTAGAAATGTTGTGCAATGAATGTTCCAATCATTGTTTGTGAAGTATTTCGTCGAATTAGCAAAAACTTCGAATACTTCATGTGGTCTCTAGTAGCTTTTTGTGAATTTTTCATATCAACAGCAGTGAATGCCAGTTTTGTTCTTGTTCATCAATTTGTTATCTTCGTGCTCTGTACGCTTTGCTCTAGTTCGCTGTGACTCGTGATGAACAGTTAATCTGTCGGCAAACCCCTGACCGCTTTGACAAAGTGAGTATTGTTTCAAGCTGCGAACCCTTGTAAGTGGTTGGTGATTAACCTTGGCGTGTATTGTTTGAAATTCAGAGCGCAACGCCCAACTCGCATCAGGAGCATGGCCAGAGAAAAAGAAAGGCCGTTCGACTACCAAGCATAGATCAGTGACTAGTCAGCGTGGCCTTGGGCAAGTCTGAAGTTGAATCATGATAGCGAAGCTTCGACGCTTTGCACGCGATCGAGACGTCTAACTGATGACGTAATCCCAAAGAACAGTTGTTCAGCTTCGTTCATTGCCAAAGCGACCAAGTCAACTGATGGGTAGAACACAGTGTTGTTGTGGCACTGGTTGTTTGGTTGGGAATATTTACCAAAAATTGTCACGCTGATGAGTCCAAGTTGGCCGTTATGCCTTGGTCGTACTTCAAAAAACGCCTTGACGACCAGGAATAACTGTCGTGCGCCCAAGGCTTTTTACAGTCGTCATTTTGCGGCGAACAAGCGAGACGGGAATATCGTGATAAGCCGTTACGTCGCTGGTATCGTAATTGCCGGTGTGAGTCCTGTTTTTGGCCATATATAGCTGCTTCGTCTGTATTTTCTCGGCGAAATTTTGTGTTCTGATCGCGATTGTTTGATATTGTTACTGAGCGTTGTGTGCATCAGTGCAGGTGTGACTGTCAGACCTGTACTTCCGCGAATCCTCACTATAGTACATACGCTGCTGTGTCATACTACATCCCTTACCCCGCTGCCCGGTCTTCAGTTTTTTTGTCCAGGTAGTGATGAGTTGTCGGTAGTCACAACTGATGACCAATTTGGCTGTTATCGCAACGTTATGTTGACTTTGCTTGTCCTGGTATCTGCTTAGTTCGTGAGTAATTGCGTAAAGCAACCGCTGTTTGACATCTTATGGCACCTCGCTAATTTTAGCGCTTTATCGCCATCGAGAAGTGTCGCTGTGACGTCGTTGCAGGCTTGCCGTTGCGGTAATTTGGATTCAATGTAAGGGGGTACATCACACTTCTAAGGTAATTACTTCCATCGTGTTTGATGGGACGGGTGCTCTACTGCTCTGGCCGATCGTGACAGATTGGAGGAGCGTGGTATGTCGCTATGCTGGACTTCTTTTTTACATACCTGGGTTGTTTTTCTCAGTACTAAACGCGATATTTTCTGCTGTGAAAAGAGAAATGGTTGATTGGCCATCAAGATTGTCTTTCTCGTTTCCTTAGACTTGATANATACCGGCNTACCNCTGACAAATACTTTCAAAGACCAACCCATTCCGGGTTGAATTCNGTCTTATTGGTATTCGGTAAGCCAAATGCGTGCAAAATCGTTAGCACGAATGCCCTAAAATTCTTCTGATTTTAAAGAATTAATGTCGGTTTCTTCAGAGTCTGATATCTTAATACTTAATGGTTTGGAATGCAGGCTGGGGTTCATGAGCATGCACTTATGTCTTTGTAATGTGGAAGCATCTAACACAAACACGTGCTCAACGTCTCTGCTTCTCTATCCCTGTTATGTATTTGAATGTCATAAAAACAGTTAAGATAATATCGTAAAACAAAACATCTAAGCAAGTGAAGTTTCTGTATACATGCAAGTAATTCACTTTTCTAGGGTGAATTTCTTCGCAGTTGCCGACTCCGTTTGAACGAATCAGTTTTGATTAATAGTTGTCGTTTCGTCAACATGATGTTGCGTTTTATTTGGTTTCATTCTGGAATTACATCCACGTGTGGGCGTATGGCACCATCTATGTAAATGAAATTCAGTGAGTAAAAATATTAACGTCCCCTTTGCCGTCGAGCACAATGCCATCGATGTTGAAATTGCGTGCCAGCCACGCTTAGTCACACTCGCTTCGGCGTGTATTTTTAACTCCAGTATTCCCGCACCACTGCGTTTCAATACCAGCGCAAGCAGTCCCTTCTTCCACCAAATGGTCTTTCAGGCACTGCGTCATAAATGAAACTTCGTGAGATTGGATGGTGTGCCAGCCCTAGTCTGAGTGGTGCGTGTACTGCATGGAGTCTGGAATACGAAACAATGAATGCATTGCTTTAAAGTTCTTTTAGCATCATGGGCAGGACGATACCTTTGAAAAACTTGGCACGTACTGTGATATTATTATTTGTGTTAACGAACACCAGTTGAAAGTGTACGTACACCCTCAATTCGTTCCACCAACAGTGGCATGTCCACCGCTGTAGGAACACCTAAAGATCTTTCCGTCGTTCGGAAACTGCAGCTTTGTTTGGTTTTGGGGAATTTTAGTGTGTGGTTGTTCTATAATTGCATCTTGAGTGTTCTCTTGGCAACAGCGTTTGAATAGGTAAGTCCGCGTGGCGCAGTACCTTGATACATCCATTTGCGACATGGCGGTGCTGACCTTGCCAAATGCTAGCGACCTTTGTGAACCATTAACTTGCAACGCGACGTAATTTGCTTTGCCTGTCACTAGGCATTACTTTTTTAACAGTCTCATCAAAACCGCGCATTAAATTTTAAAACGCAATAAATTTTGCAGTTGGAAGTATACCGTAGATACTTCATCGTGATGTCAGTTAGAAGTGTTTGTTGATATTAGAAATTTTTGGAATGGAAATGCTTTCTAGCGCTTTTTGTAAGGATGTAGGTAGTATTATACATTGCCGCAGCGTTTCTATCCAATTGTTTGGTTTGCTTGTCGGTCTGGTGTGGTCTGGTGTAGTCTTCGTTCGTGGGCAGCTCACGCGCGTTGCAGAAAACTTCTCAGATTCCCGCGGTAGGCAGCAGGCGCATGGCACCTCGCTCAGCACAGCTCTTTTATGCCGTGCATTCGCCTTTCCTGTATTTTTCCACTCGCCCAAACGATGCCTCGTGCAAGATCGCTGCTGTTTCATGTCCCAATCAACGATGCTGCGATCGCACGAAGCAGCAAACTACTAATGGATGCAGCGGACGTAGCGCGGCGAAAAGTTTGATCCATGTGTTGGTGTTTCTCTTCAAAATGAATGGCTACCTCGGCTCAATTATGTGCCTTTGCTGCTTGCGAAAGAAACATTTCCTTTAAATCATTTCGGGTAAAATTAGATTACTAGTCGGCGACCTGAGCGGTTGCAAGGTTGTGTGCACGTCCACGGATTGGTTTTGCTGCACGGTTTTGTGTCATGAATTGTTCAATACGAATTATAACAGCAATTGTTTCGTAAATTAGTCTTGCAATATGCTGATTTTAGGCGCTTGTGCGGTGAAATATCAGCTTTTGAGCAGAGAGCCGTTGGGTACTTGCTGCGTGTCTCACGTGTTATAGTCGATGACACATCGTAATGCAGCGCGCGTGACCCAGCTTTTGAAAGCGCTATTGATGTGCAAGCAGGTGGCAATTTTGCGAATCCGAGGGAGGCGAGCGAGAACGGGAGTGTTTTGGGTTCGCTAAACTTCTTCGCTGACCAAAAATGGTGGTGTCTCGCTCGAGTTGGTATGCGAAAAATTGCACGTCGCCTCTTCTGTCGTCTAAGCGCATAAACAAGGATTGCCTGTAATGGAGAATGTTTTTCCTGCTATCGTTTTGTTACTACATTTGGGGCACATTATGGTGTATAGCATTTGCGTTCCTTCGACTTCATCGTTTGCAATTCGCTACTTAGTGTATCGCAACCTTGGTTGCGGCCCGCCCAACTTCGATCCGTATGAATCTAGAAAACAAACAGTGTTTTATCGTGCAGTGATGCTTAATTACAAACTACATTCTTAGCATTTAGTGGGCGCGTGGGCTTAAGAAATGAGTACGGAAGATTTCAAGTTTGTTTGAAATTCTGTTTCTGTTCAAACTGTCCGGAGACTGACGGTTCCAGCACATAAATTATTTACGTGACGTCGTCACACGCAGCTGGCACGGAGACAGTGGCGTAGGCTGTTAACTGAAGAAAAGCTCGATGTGTTCTCAAAGCTAGTTTAGCAAAGGCGAAAAATGAGCTGTAGCCTCAGCAACTTGCTTTTTAAAACGTTTTCTCTCGCATTTCAATTGTGGATTTGCATAATGCCATGACGCACATCGGTCGGAGATGCGAGTCAATGGTTCACTGCATACTGTCAGCAGAGATTCTCTGTTTGATGCATAACTTGGCGTGTGTCAGCTGCTCGTTTGTCAGGACGTATTTGGTAGTAAACCCCCAAAGGAGCTTTTATCTGTGGACAGTTTTTTGCCCTCCCCCCAAAGTTGCTTTAGAGACCAAATGCGCTTTAGTCCAGCGTCATTTCCAGCTTGTTCGAGATTGTTGACATTTGTTTGATCTTACCTGTTATGTCGAAAGTTAATACGAGCTCGAAAAGAGAACTGGTCAAGTGTAATAACTGCTGTACATTCCGGGAAGTCTCGTGTAAATAGACCGGCGGTCTAACTTTTTTGTGGACAGTGACATTTACGACATCTGGCAAGTTTTTCAGTGCAGAAATGATCCTGCGCTGCTAATACTCGGGAAGTTTGCTCGCTGCGTCAAGCTCACTGATCGCTTGTTTTGTTTGCAGACGAACTGCACGAACTCAAGCACTGCCACTCAATGCCGAACAAGGATAACGTTGATAGTGGCAACGTCACCGTCACCGACTCGTGTGCGAAAAACAATGGCGATCTCAAAAACGTGGCTGAACCCATGCAGTTCCTGTCGTCAGAAAAAGAATCGACCGCCAGTAAGGAAAACCATTCCTCGGCACCGCGCGGAACGCTGTCCCAACCCTGCTTGTCCGAATCGGCCAGTGTCGGAGCCACAAGCATCTTTCCGCATTTGTTTCTTGGCTCTCAAAACGATGTGTCAGATGAGGTAAAAATCGAATTTGTTATTGTGNCCTGCTACAGACGTTACATGCTTCTTCCTTACAGACGCTACATGCTTCTTCCTTCTTCATGGCTTATCCAAATATTTAACTGTTCCGAATTTTTAACCAACTGGCTTACGTGAATCTAGTTTTAGACGAATCTGGCCGACTTGGTGTGGTTTATGACCGCTCCTAATTTTTTTAAAGGCGTGAGGACGAAGAATCGGACAATCACGAAGTTTGGAAAATAATTTAACCGAAAGCAGAAATGGCTGTTCTCAATTTTCCTTTCTCTGCTGCTGAATATAAGACAGCTTTACTGAGTAGTCAATGCGACCTCGTAAAATGGCGGAATGCAGCAGTCCATACATTCGCACCTAGACACCATTCGCTACCCTTCAAAGCCTTAACGCGAGTTGTTCTGTCTTGGGGTCAGAAAACGAGTTCGTTTGCTCTTTGCGCGAAATCGTTGACACCGTGGCTTTTATTTTTTATGTGCAGTCAATGATGAAAGAGAACGGCATAACAAACGTTCTGAACGTCAGCTGCAAGTGTGCCAAACCGCCACATGTCGATGAGAGGCGCTTCCGTCGCATCCCCGTTCGCGACAATTACCAAGAAAAAATCACTCCGCATTTGGATGAAGCTGTCAGCTTCATTGGTAAATTTGAGATACTAACCGTTATGTGCTTATCAGAAATCGTGCTTACTTTTTCGGAAATGGTCAGCAACTTTGCATTATGGTAAACCTATTTTGGCATGGGTTTGCAGTTGCGTAAAAACGCTTTTGACGTGAATAATTTTGTCTCTCTTCTGGTTGTGGGTTGCCACAATTACCTTACCTTCGACACCTTACGGCTGCCTTCAACGTGTCATTCTTGTCACATATTTGCGGAAAGTAAAACAATGGCATATAGAATACCCTATTATTGACTACTTTCCTCAATGGTCGTTGTGTAATAACGACCTTGATTTCTCCTCCATTGTGTTCAGTACAGCAAGTTTTTCTGTTTTCAGAACGAGCCTATTTTACGTATGAAGCATTAAAACTCAAATCGGATTTTTTATCACCCCGAGCAACCCAAAAATTAAAGTGCCGCCTGTTTCTTCAAAGCTTAACCTAGAATAATTATATTTGTGGGTTAGGTTTACGATTGGTACGCTCGCATGAAAATCCTGGATTTGCCTTGAGTTCGATCAGTTGCGGTTTTGAAGACAATGTTTTAAAGATTAAAACATCGTAGCCTGCTACCTGATGTACCGAAACAGATACGACTACCATCTCTTTCCAGAAAAGCGATGTTGATTTCACTGTTTAATGGTGCTGGTGCTTCAATTAATGTTTCAAGTGGATGCGTTTTGAGTTCTAGTTGTTAACGGGCTTGCATACGTGAAATTAGAAAAGTGTTATTGGTTGTTGCGAATGCGCTTGTTTATCGCAACTTTTTACCATAAGCTCTTCCTGTGACGTATGATTTTATTTGCGACGCAGAATCGGCGCGCATGAAGAATGAGCGTGTTTTGGTCCATTGTCTGGCTGGCGTTTCAAGGTCTGCAACTGTCGCAATCGCTTACGTCATGTACTACCTTGGATTGACTTTCGACGAAGCTTACAGGTGAGGCAACATGACTTGATGGCAGTTGTGAACAGTTCAGGTATAAGTAATTTAAAGTTGGTAGGTTGCAATCGAGGTGTAGAGCAAATCGGTTTGCACGCCAAAAGCTTGCGTGCTGTAAAGAAAAAATCATTAAGAGGAAATGTGAAACAAAAATAAGCGAAAGTTTAAGAAAAACAAGCCTAGAGCGATTTTCTTCTGAGTCCGCGGCTACTCCCTGGATGCTTCTCAAAATGTGTCAAACTGAGCACGAGCGCCTGAAAGGCACCAACTGATATGGTTAAGTCATGTCTTTCCGTGACAATTCGCGTTGTGGTAATTACATCACGTTCTAAGTCGGAATTGGCTTACCCATGATGATGCAGATGCTTGTTCGCTATTTCTGTGCGCTCGCTTTGTGTTTGTCACGTTGCGTAGGATAGCTGAGCAAATCGATTAGCTCCAGTTTTGACCAAGGACGGGTTTTCAATCATTCAGGTTAAATACGGTCGTTACGTTGTGTGTCGAACATCCCAGTGCTGAGATCATGTCTGCCATGGGTACATCTCACAAACACATCTTTTGCCAACATAATATACGGTGTCGGTGATAGCTTGTGGAAATTTGAGCTTAGTAACTCACCTCTGCTTCATAGTTTCGACGCTTCTGACAAAATTGTCAAAATATCAGTCTTATCCAAAACTTTTCAGCGAAGGCTGTAATAAGTTGTTCGTATTTGTCTGCATTACTATGTTCGAAATCGTGTGGTATGATGCTCCCCGAGATGAACTACAGAAGTGTCAACGGAGTATCGAATAGCGGCAGCGCTGGAGATCGTATTTCTTTGTCACGTATTGTTGCGTCACTGTCGAAATTCGCATCTGGCCAAGCAGCGGTGACCGCGCAACAAAGACTAGAGAGCCAATTCGACTATACCATTTTGTTGTCATACTGCGCCTATTCACTATCGTCTTTGTCCACACATAACCTTAGCGTGATTTGTTTCTCAGTCCAAACACAGCGGTAAGCGGGGCCGTATTGGATTGAAGCTCCTATGCAATGAGTAACATCTACCACTATTGTCGTCAGAGCTTAATTGTCCCGCGGGCCGCTTGTCGAAAATCGCGATGGACGCGGTATGCGAGGAACGCTCCAGCCTATTTACGGCACCTCTCGATTACGTAATGCATTGACGTGCTTCAGCCTATCGAGCGGTCGCTCTAAATTTCCACGTTCGAAATTTTTTCTCATTGCTTACTGAGGTTAAACGCACACCTATTGCGACTGAATCGCGAGTCCACGAAAATTAACATGTGCGGTTGGGACTGTCCTGTTTGGAGAACACAAAGCTCTTTGTTGCCATGAGATTACGTTTGATTTAGGTGTTTGCTGTTGGCGATGTTGTCACTTGGGCGTGTTCGCGCTTGAGCATACAGCTGCGTGCAGTTTTCTTCACGCAGTTTTCATAAGTGTCCCTATTTGCATTGCCGTTGCTCTGTGAACCATGGCGATTGTACCAAGAGGCCTGTTTCGAAAATACTTCTTTCCTAATTATTGCCTGCGAGCTGCGACACCCGGCATCATGGTAGCATGATGAAATCGACTTTTCGGTCTGCGTTACTACCGCATGACGTAGAGCTTCATACCAGTGACGCAACGTTTCGATTAGCGACTGACTGACAATTAACATGCCATTGCAGGTTCGTCAAGGAAAAGCGTCCGACCATTTCGCCAAACTTTAACTTTCTCGGTCAGCTGATGGAATTCGAAGCACATCTTCGACAGACCGGTCGAGTGAGCAAACCGCAGACTACAAATGCCGATCGTCGCTCGCTCACACCAGCTCCTTCCCCCGCGCCAAGACCTGCAGTTGTCCCGAAGATCGAAGTCGCCAGCCCTAAGGCTTCCGAACAGGACGCAAAAAGTCTCATAAAACCAGCAAAGCTAACTCATCCCGGCCAGAAATCTTCCTTTTGCCGCCGGCGTAAGGGCCCTGCGTTGAACATGGCGTTTGCTTCCAGGACTGTGCACGTTAGTTCGGCCGGCCCCCACACCTCAGACTGCACTGGCTGCTCAAAAGAACGGAGCTTCCATGGATCTAACGCTACTCCAGGTGGCGCCGGAGTGATTCTCGACCTGAAGGTGTCCGTCCCTGCCAGTGACCACCCTTCGGGTAGACTGGGAAGTGACGGTCGGGACATTGAGGTCGACGACGATGCCGAAAATTTCACCTTGCCAGTGACCACACCGTACAATCACGACGCTCGCAAAACGCACAGTCTCCCGCGTTACCTTCCCGGACTCGCCGCAGCCGAAAACCATCGTCTGCACAGAGCTCATTCCGCACTGACGCCAGGACCCGAGTTTGGTCGCTCGGATAAGTTCATTGGTGGCCAGAGGCTAATGGCACACTTGCGTAACGCACGCTCAGCCACTGCGCCTAGCACACCCGCCCTCTCGCGGCTAGGAAAGGCTTCGCGAGATGTTACTGACGTGGATATGAATGATGTCGAAGAGATAGACATAGCGTCCCCGCCGTCCCCCCAAAGCAGTCGTTGCAGAAGCCTCACAGATCCGAAAGAGCTTTTCTTGTCTTCTCTCGATAAAGGTCGCGCGTCTCCAAGTTCGCCGCACAGCGACAGCTTCATGTCTCGCAAGACGCGCAGCCCGAAAGTGCTCAAAAAGTCGTTTAATCTGAATGTGCGGCCCATGTACGGCTACCAGGCTTTCTTAACAACGAAACATAACTTGGTTGGCGCGCAGGTGGGACCCGGGGTGCGTTCCAAACTTCAGGATCCCGCCGCTAACCAGCTGGTTCGGTCGCGCTCCGATAACTGCGTAATGGCGATGCACTGCGAGAGCCCGAACGCCGACGGCCTCTCCTCTCTCACGCTCTCGTCGCCGGTCAGCAACAAAGACGATCCCTTGTTGATCGTCGGCAAAAAGTGTTTGCAAGTCCCGCTGGACCGGTTGGCCAAACCAACTGCCACCAGCAGCCCAACAACGCGAGGCATCGTCACGCCGAACTCGGTCAAGGTGTGCACGAACGGTACGAGCGAACCGTTTCGACTTGTCTCCGGTACCGAGCTGAAGCCGCGTTGGCGTAACCGACACAGGAGTCCGAAGAAAAGTAACGCTGATCCGGAATCTTCCGCCTCTGTTCGGACGAACGCGACTGCGACGGCAGCAATTACGCCCGCTTCTACAGTTCTCACCCACTGCAACGGCGTTGAGATGATTAGCTGTTCTTGAGGTCGTTAGATAGGCAGAAGACTGCTCGAGGCAAATCGTGAATGTGAATCACGCCACGCGAGTCTGCGCAGGAACGCGCTTTTTTATTGCGCTTCTACTTACTTTTCTTTTTACCTAGATCTATGAAATCGTTATTTTATCATATTCTCCCTCGAAGCCGCTTTTAGCTGATGCCAAACAGTTAGCAACGAGCCTGGTCTTCGATTGGATTCCGAATTAGTCGCTGGGCCGCTTGAATAGAGGCCTATTCGTAACAAATGAACAGTATTATTTGTTTCGTTTTTTTCGATCCTTAGCTAAACGTTGCACGCGCCGTCGCCATCAGATTTACCTGGTCAACTGCAGACGAGGACTAGCGCTGTTTCAAATGACGGCGTGCACGCCTCGTGACACTATGCAACCCTCATACCGGTGCTCGTATCTTTCAAAGTCACGGTAACTCCTTGCAAGCTTGTCGACTCTTCCGTGGTACCAAGTAGCACCGTTCTTTGCAATAAAGAACCTTCGGAACAGTGAAGTAGTAAAGCTGATCAAAACATTTTCCTTCATCGTACAGCGTTACGTTGTAGCAGGGCCGCAACCAACTGATATTTTCGGGGGGGGCAAAATGATGTAACTTGTTTCTGTACCTAACAGATACATACGTTTGTGAAAATTTCCGGGGGGCAATTGCCCGATTGCCTCCCCTCTGGTTGCGGGCCTGCGTTGTAGCGTTTTACCGACTTGTGCAATCCTAAATCGTACGTGTGTGATGTGCACCAAGCAAAGCTTTTAGCTCAATTGCAGCTCGTTTGTGCGTGTGGCGTGCATTGCTTGCTGTGTGCCTGAATGTTAGCGGTGGTTGGGATGACTCGTGCGACGCTAAACGATAACGCGGTACCCGCTGTGCTCAGATCCGAAAGAAACAACAATTTAATTCGATGTGATTATTCGACCTACTTCGCTGTGCGCGGCCTAGTTGTGGAAGAGGGTTGCTGAACCATCCCCTGACGACCGTGTACGTTACACGGCAGTTTTTGTTCAGGTACTAACGTTTCTGTTTACAGCTAGCCAACTGTAAGCAAGCGCCTAGTTAGTCTTAATGTTAAGCTACGCGCAAATGACCTTCAACGTTGTAATTCGCAATTGCCCGCGAGTGGATGAAAATGAGCCGTTCGCTGTTAGGCGCCAGTAGCCTGACGCACGATGCGACGTGTTTTCTGATCCATGCTCTGACCTTTCTTCGGAAACAACGTCGCACTGAGCCGACATCGCTGAGCTTACCGTGCGATTGGCTCTTCCGTAGCGAACCTCGCCAACCGATATCGCGCAGCTGCAGTCGAAATCGCCGCATTACGTCATCGGCACCCACACTGAGCGTAAACGAGGGAAATGTGCGCGCTGACATGGAGCGTCGGTTCGATTAAAGATAGTGACGACGCGTAGAGTTGACTGTAGTGGAGCCGCTCACGAGAAAAGGATTTCGCCCATAACAGAGCAACGCCATGCGCCCGCTGCTCGAAGATTCGAAAATCTGTTTGCGTTGGGTATGAAACGAGTAACCCTGTGGAGGATTATCCTGATTGCGGTTTCGGTTTGGTTCCACAGTTCGCCTCACAAAGTAAGACGGATCGCAGTCGCTAGCGAGACCGCTGCGGTTCTCGATGTTGCATTGCCTGTTGTGCAGGCATTTGTTTTTATCCACTACACTGTATACCTTCCTTGTAACAGTAGAAACCTTGTCGGCCGACGACGCATACCCGACGAAATGCGCGGGGAAGACACCGTATTGTCGTGCATTTGTCGCCATTCTCATCTTCCATATCGCATTTCGCCAGGTTTTTAACTTCTCGCTTCGGTGTATCGCGCGCATGCCAATTCGGTGTTACGTGTTGTTAGCACTTGCCCGTTGGCTGACTCCCGAGAACTCTTCCATGCTTCGCATCATTCTTACCGTTGTCCGTTCTTCCTTGGATATTGTGTGAGTGATGCGCTGATGGTTGTGCGTGTACGCGGTACGCCTGGTCCCATCGATGGTTGTGTGCTTTACGTAACTGTCGTTCTCCGTTGTCGTACGTTGTTATTGTTGCGACCGATACGAACGTGTAAAAACAACGCAGAATAAAACGCGAATCAAATCTCATTCCGAATTCGTAGCTGTTTTGCTTTTCGAGCTGAGCTGAAGCATGGCAAGGAAGTTCTGCTGGTGGCGTGCAACTAGCCACAACAGAATGGTTAGAGTGTGACGAATTGCTGAAAAGATCTTCGCTTGTTGCGTGTGTTGCAGGTAGGTTCCATCAACTGACATTTGGACCGTAAGCGTGAGCTCATTCTTCCATTAGAACAATTTGGATTCTGATGCTGATTAACAGCAGCAGGACGAAGAAATGATGTGAAAGCTTACTCCGTAGGACTTCCTTACTATAACCAACAGTGGTTCGGGTTGTAGGCAATGCAGTATTCCCCTTGCGATTGGTATCGTGATACGGAGATGTCTTTTAGACTATAGTTTGATCCCACGTTGAATGGTACTGGAATTTGACCGTTCCTCTGGAATAGAAGCTGGTGACGTGTGAGCGAAATTTATTTTGGTTTCATGTAATATGTACAACGTAACACATAATGGGTTGCATGATTAACCTACCGAGAGCTCAGTTGTAAAACAACGTCTTCTACAAGACCCATGCGACAAGGTGACGATTGTCCTTATTCTGGCGCATTACACCTGAACATCGGAGAGCTTGCGCTTTTGATGTAATCACAGCAGCCAAAGAAATGTACGTCTCACACAGGCCCGTAACCAGATTGGGATACCAGGAGGGGCGGAGAGTTTTCTGAGAGGGGCCCAAATTTTTTGAACTGTTTGCAGTAGTTTTAAATTATGTCCAACACATTTTTCTAGGGGGCTTCGCCCCCCCTTCGTCCCCCCTGGTTACGGTCTTGGTCTCACATATCTTTCTCACTGAACATTGTACAGTCTCATCACCGCAATTTTGGAGCTGGGTACGGAAATTACGTGGCACGTACGAACATTTCTGATTTAGTCTTTTGCGAGTTTCTGAATGCAACTGCTTTAAAATGCGTTGCCATGATCAAACTGCCCCAAAGCATGCCGTTTGTAAAGTAAGATTGGTTTGGTGTTTGAGGACGTTGTTGAGATTCATCTGTCACCAAAAAAGATTCTCGAATTATTCTAGCAAGATTCTCAGACTGGTTTTCTCGTTTCGAAGATTGTGTGTTGTACAGAATAAATTGTCGTTCGTTTCAAGTCAGACCTAACCACTCAATTGTCCCGTGAAAACTCTGTGTACCCTGTACGAACATGTTCAACTGCCACATGAACAATAGTATACACGCCATCCATAACGGGAAAGGTGAGTGGATGAAGTTTCCCCAGGTAGCAGTTCAAGCGCACACTGTCAAGAAAGTATGTGAGGTTTAATGTTTCTAAGCTCAGGCCTGCAGCTGAGAGGAGGTATTCGGAGTGAGAATCCCCGCAAAAATTTGGCCCTCCCTTCAACTTTTAGCTACACATTGTTTCAGTATGGCCTGGACGTTGAGAGTGCATGGTGTATGAACTTAGGTGCGCAGCAGTTCACTTGCATGGCAGTAAACGCGTATTTATGCTATATGCTCCGATGTTTCAGTTAATAGTTCATTCGATTCGCTCAAGCACAATGTGTAATCAAATTCCGCCAAGATCAGCGTATTTTTCAGATGGAACAGAGGTCGGATGAAGTAATGGTTGTGAAAAACCTGTGTTGTGAGTTTTTTTCAAAACTTCAAACGGAGTAGGCTGCAATGCAAGAGCTTTGAAAACACTGAAATGGTTGCAATAAGTGTGCCTATACGACACATCAATTGAAAAGCCCATCAATTAACCCAAATCCAAAAACTGGCTTTAAAATTTTTTGGGAGTAACCTATTCGTGTATTTTTATTTTGCATATTTATTTCTCGATTTTTCATGGGAATTATCATTTCAGGAGCCTTAAAATCTTCTATAAAAAAATTATTTCAACATCAAAACATCACTGAAAAACTCCGAAAGCACATCCGGATCGTATATGAAACTAATTTAAGCTTTTTCTGCAAGGTTTCTGCCTCTTCTGGAATAAGCGATTCGGTGTGAAGGTTTTTTAAACATTCGCTGGTGAAAAACCTGAAAGGATTTCTACCTAGGCCTTTGTTTCGGTTACTTCACCAAAAATCTGATGAAGATGTTGTATTCAAGGGCGTACGCAAGGGGGGTGGGGTTAAAACCCCCCCTTGAGCTTGATATTTTACAAAAATTTTATTACCTTCGAAAGGACATTAATTGTTTTCGCATACTTTTTGCTTGTTAATTTGTCGACTTAATGCAAACACCATGGAATAAATTTGCATGCAAATTTCAAGGAACATTGTAAATGGGCTAAAAAAGTAATAATTAGGTTTTGGTGGGAATCTGGGTTATCGTCTGCATCCANAAA
>JGI24158J21664_10001580_pt1 | contig 26011 bp, 20 predicted proteins | sample Ectturendosymbi3_FD_21664 | JGI IMG/M metagenome (IMG submission 21664) | reverse complement strand
GGCCGGGTTCAACAGGGAGGTACATTCAATTATTTAGTCTAAAATCTACACGTTTTACAGTGGAAAAAAACTAGAAAGCCAACAAACAATGTAAATTCTTTTGTGGCTAAGCTTGTTCTCATACTAGTTTCGTTTTTTCTTTCTTTTTTCTTTAGGTTCTTTTAAGTGTGGTGTAGGTGGTGGACGGTGGGCACCCTACGATAGATACTTTTCTTATCCGGCCAAGATTTTGGAAAAAGCTTGCCCAACATGGCCGGATAATCGAGGATGCACTGTACTTGGAAATATGATCCCATCAAGAACAGCACCTTCTCTATCGCGATGCTGACACCAACAGCGCAGGTCTGGGATGATTTGGCCTCGATGTCTTTCGTTCCGACAACTTCGCCAGTTCCCATCTTCAAGTACGACACCGTTTCGAGCAGCTTATCGTAGCGACCACCTACCGCGATGGTGTCGATTGCGCTCCCTTTCTTCTTCTGGACTTCGGCGCACACCTGTCCGGTCCAAAGCATCCCCGTTTATTTTGCGCACGTGCAAAAACTCATTCGCGAAACCGCAACGCCGCAGAAACTGTTTTCCCGCGCACCTAACCGTCACGGTTCATTTTTTATGATGTCATATCCACCGTATGCGCTTTATCCTTTTGCCGTGGCGGAATGGTCGGCACAGAGATGTGTGAAAGCGGAAGTTGCAGTCAGGTTGGCTAAGCGTTTATGACTGGCTTAATAGCACGAAGGCAAGTCTACGTGTGAGTGGCTAGTTACATTTCTGCAAAAACTCCTGAGCAGCTGATGAACTGGTTTTGCAATTTGTCGTCAGTTTGGAAATTTTCCTGAAAACAAAATCTGTATCTGTTGACATAACTTTGGTTTAATGAAGCAATGAGAAGAGAAAGACATACACGGAAGGCAAAGCAATTTTTGAAGTCTGACGACACACGATGGGCACAACTCACTTCCCATTGTGAAAACGAGGCAGTAAACTCATTGGAATCCTCGCCAGACATCAATAAGCAACCTATGCCTTTGAGTATTGTTATACGCAAATCCACTCGCACTCCGATAAAAATGTAAAATTTTTACCTGAAACATAACTCCGCTGTAATGTTCGTGATATTTGTGAACCAAGCCAAGGTCGAAAACGACTGGGAGTGGCGTCTGGAGCACATCCAGGTGCTTCTTGATGGTCTCGAGGTCGTGCACGGCTTCGCGCGCGATCGCTGAGGCGGGAGCGTGCTTGTTCCTGGAGATGGTTCGCAGGACGCACTGGACTTTTGCGAAGGGTCCGTGAACTTGCGTGAAGCTGATCAGAGACGACAGCTGCTGATTTCCAATCGCCAGACCGCTCAGACAGGTCTCGACCTGCATGAAACTGGGCAGTTGCACGCCACTGAATGCGGTATAAATGTGGGTTGAAACCAGTCCCGTCGCGACGGGGGACCTTCGGTGGGCTTAGCCCCCCAAATTGATATATGAAACACTAATTCAGCGCAGTTGTTAAATTTCAGAATGTCAAGCCCCTCAGCACAAACGCAAAGCCCCCCTATTGAAGACTTTCTGGCGACGGTTCTGGTTGAAACACTGGTGCTAGCAATGTTGTCATTTCATGAGTGGTGCGCGAATGTCACGGCCCACTTTTCGCGTCTTGCTTTGGACGGCAGAGGACAAAGTGCCCTTTCCGAAAACTGCCGGTGAAACTGGTAATTGCAGACCCTACACCACCTCTTAAAATATGTTTTTGAGGGCCTTCTAAGCAGGGTTGCGGAATCGGAGCCGGAGTCATAAGGAGTCGGAGGTTTTTGGGTGGAGTCGGATTCCTAACAACACTGGGAGTCGGAGTGGTATTTTTTTGTCCGACTNCGGATGCCCAGTTGGATNATTTTTTACATCACACTCCTAATTTGGGAAATCCTGTTGAAATGGTACAATTTCTTTTGAAGCTTTTGTTGAATCAGAGATTTCTTGGTGTGTACCACGATTTCCATTGATTTTAACAGCCAAATTCCATTCCTTTGATGTTATGGAGTCGGAAATTTGGAAAGTCGGAGTCGGATATTTTACCTCCGACTCGGCAACCCTGCTTCTAAGTTCTCACAGCAGGTTATTAAAGTAAGAAAGTGATCGACTTACGCAACGACAACGGCTTTGCTTAAAGATTACACGACTCTGTGCCTGTGTAGAAAATCGATATGCTATTTGCGTGAAAAATCCCGCTACCCTTCAAACACAATTTGAAGAGTGCACGCCTTGAAAAACTAAGAACTTCCACTATTCGGTGGTGACCGCTTTACAACAGAAGACAAACACTAAATCCAGCAGGCCAACCTGAGAGCTGCTGCGACGACCACAGTTGGCAAGAGCGGTTAGCGCGTCAGAGTGATGCTGGTCTTCGATTCCGCAGTGAGTAAAGACGGCACGCAACGCTCGCGTGTGGTTGATTCGTATTTCGTACTTCTGCGAAGCGAGCATCGGGAAGCTGGCGATGATTTCAGCAACGCCGTAGACCACCTCGGCATCCGGCAACATGCTGCGTGATGCAGAGCAACTTACAGATATTAACGGTTGTGACAACCGCACCCGTCTTTAGTGTACCTCTTTGCTCTAGCCATGGGCGGGCAAGGCTTCCCATGGATTTTGAAATTTTCCCATTAACTTTTTAGTAGAAAAATGTTTGTCTTTTAGTTTCGAGTTGGTAAAATGAATTTTCAACACGGTTGGCCCCCCCTTGGCAAATCCTCTATTTCCCCCCCTGAAAAAATCCTTTCGACGCCCATGTCTTTAACACGACATTTACACGCTAAACAATATAAAGTATTCCAAAAGCCTTGTTACCATAATGCGATCTTGACCAGTTTTTCTTAAACGATCTAAATTTTAACAGCAGAAACACTCAAAATTTTATGTTTCATGCGTTGATTTTTTCAGGTATAGAAATGACATTCACCTCAATACAAAAAGGTTTTGTGTGTAACAGTTGTCCGCAGTCGAACAAGACTGCACAGCGTGCATTTGTAATACAATTCCATAATTAAGCACCAGCTGTAGTGCACATTTGAAAACAGTCCAAAAAGTTCAACGAGGAAGGTTGTTTAAGAACTTGAACGACCATCAGTGTCGGACAGTCGGGAAAGCTCGGAATGCATTTGGGCGAAGCCAACAAAAGTCCCATGAATAAATCTGTTAACACCTGTGAAATCCTTTATAAAATTAACTTACGTTTGAATACCTCAATCCAATCTCCATGAATAAATATTTTTCTGCTCAACATTAAGCCTTTTAACTTTGATGCGCCTAGAATTTTGAAAACAAAACTTTCGGAACACCCTGTGCAGTGCTCTTGGTAATTTAAATCCCACTCGACGATTGCTACTTTCTCCAAACACAAGAACACCAATTGACATCACTATTGTTTCAAAAATGCAAAGATCTCCACAAACCTCAATATCGACTGAATGCGGTGACGGGTTTTCACCGTCTGTTGATTCAAACGCTCTGCGAAACCGATGCCTGCATTGGATTGTTTAAATAAAGCACGTGACGAGCAGTTCGGGACTTACTTGCCGGGAGTAGGTGTCACTATGTCGAAGGAGCACTCCCACATCTCTTTCGGACGAGACTGTTTGATCTTCCGCGCCCGGTAGACTTTCTCGATCGCGTACCTCTTGACCGACGCAACTCCACTGTATGATACAAACCTCACAAAAGGAACCTGCGCCGAACGAGACCGTTAATAGTACTTGTCAGTGGGGGGTGGCAAATGATAGGTGGTCGGGCAGAGCGACACGGTAAAATATGCGCAAAACTTGAATCATGAATTCTATCCGAACTATCGCGCCAATTGAAGTTCAAGCAACTGTTTGAGACACAGCCAACAGCGTTTGAATAAAGCGTGGGGGGACGTCTCTTTCAAACTTTTGTTTGCCGGAATGCGACCCAGCAGTCGAACGCAGCGAGTGCGTGCAGAAGGTTTACCCCTCTATACCAAGCCCGTTTGCCCACAGGTCTACGCAGGCCAAAGAATTGGTCACTCAGCTTAACTTGATAAAACAAAAAATAAAAAAACTCAGAAAAAAATCACGAAGTTCCGTCTAACCCGCAAGTTGTAGGGCAAGGTCACTATTGTACCGCCATTGTCCACAAAAACGGCTGCATCAATGTTATCCATTTCGGTTCCGTGCTTTGGCAGCAGCAAGGAAGTGTTTACCCGAACAGCACCGTGGCGTCGCAGAATACTCGAAACTTTATCGTGAGTTTGTTGCTGGGCAACGCTCGACTTGAGCGAAAACGGACGCTGGAAAGAAAAGGCAACGAATTTGACCAGAATTTCACGGAAGTCGAGTAGAAACGAAGGACTATCGACGCAAAAGGGGGAAATTACAAGGATTGTGAACCCGCAGGCCATCTATATCAATACTAAACAACGTATAATGATGGCTGAAAAAAAAGGAAAATCAGACAAGAATCCAAAATAAACAGAAAGCACTGTCTATCGAAAGGAATCCTTTCCCAGCACGGGATCAGACACTAAGATCTTACAATGTATATATTCCACGTAAGAAGTGGGCATCACCAGCTCTTATTCAAATACAATCAACAGAAAGCAGTGACAAAAGCAGTTTTTATTAATTTCCTTGAAATCAAAGTTTCGAATGACATTCATAAAAACAGTTCGTTTCAAGAAAAAATAGCCCAAAACGCTAACTTCTTATCTCAACATGTTTGGCACATTAGGAGGCGAGTCGTGGTCATCAATAATTACACACTGACTCAGTTATCTACTTTCCAATATCAAGTTCAAGCACAACAAATTGCGATTGCTGCGTATATACTANTGACGTCCTCCGATAACCAATNTGTTATCAATGATCGCATTGGCACTCGATTTCAAAGAACGCTAACGAGGGAAGATGTCCACTTAAGTAAAAAACTTTGCCTGCCTTCTTCAAGTCGATGTCGTACAGGACGGAGCTCATCCGGTCGTCGGCCTGGTCGAAGACCTCGTCGATGACCAGTCTGTGCGGCTTCGATCGCGGGTCGCTCAGCATTTCTCGAACGGCGTCGAGCACGTTCGCCTCCTCCAGCGCAGGCGTGGGCACGAGACGGCACTGCGCGAAAAATCGTTTCCAGAGTCGTCGAGATCCTTTGCGCAGAGCGCGCTCCGGGTTCCACTAATCTAAAGCTCGACTCGTAAAGTGGCGGAAAAAGCTTTCCGCAAAATGTGACTGCTTCCGTGCAGTTTGTTCACAAAACCAGCGGCGATACGACTGCTACCAACGGAACATTGCCAAAATTAAGTTGCACTGAACGAGTAGCAAAGCAAGGACTTCGTCGTTCAGAATACTCTTTGGCTCCCGCTAAAATGGCCAGATTCTGTTCAGTCACACTGAACCTGAGTCAGCCTGTGGCGGTATGAGCAAACCACGGATAATCACGGCAAGATACTCAAGATCTTGGGCCTGCAGAAATCGTCTATGGACTTGGTGGGGCGAGGGGGTTGGCGTCGGTTTGCAATGTCGTCGTTTGACACGCGAAAACGCAGTTCAAACTTGTTTAAAATCGGTTTATTGCTCGCGCTTTCTGTCAAACGAGTTTTCACTGACATGAAATGACAGCAGGAGGAGAGAAAATGTAAAAACTGTCAAAACCAAAGGGCGTTCGCAAATTACCAGAATTTTGGACATATTGGAAAAAATTGGGAATGTTGAAGAAGAAAACCGGAAAGAGGGAAAACTGGGTAAAAAATTAAGTTGCAATTCCTCGTACAAAAGAATATCGTGCGAAAGCTTGTTACATAACGAAAACTGTCATCAGAACAACACTTTGAAACTACTTCAAAGGAAACCATCCTTTTTATTGTTTTCCAACAATCGTGCCGAGAATGTTTGTGATTTTACAATCCTGGCTGCAAGTTCGATCATTTTTATTTCATTTTTACAAAATTGAAGCAATCAGGAGACACCATTTCCAATAAAAAGCACTTTCTGAGTTGAAAATCCGCGATCTTCAACGAATAACAACATTGGCTGTGCGAGCAAAACGACTCATCAGCCAATGCGAACATCGCTCACCTTGAGCAACTCAGCAGCGGTAGGACGGCCAGTTGGATCATGGCTGAGACACCATCTCGTTATTTCAGCTTCCCGGTGGTAAACAGACTCGTCGAAGTCTGATGGAAACCTTATGTTAGGCTGGAAGAAAATGTTTTTTGTTTTTTTTAAATGAACAAAGCAGTCACGTGAGCAAATGCCACTTGTTCATCGGCAGTAACAAAAAAAGATTCTGTTGGGAATCTTCTACACGTCAAAACCAGCGATTTTGTTCGCAACTGGCGGACTAGCCTTTCTTTTTTGTGGGGGAGGAGCAAAGGAATAGATCGGGAAAAAAACGTAAGAAACATTTTCCCATACAGTATGAGACGACTGAACCTTGACATTGTAAGGATTCTGCGCGAAAGCACACAGGAAGCAATGAAGTTTACCGATTTTCACCAAAATGTTTGAAGAAATGGAAGTTACTCACTGTTCTCAGGTTGCCAAGCACTTTGACCCGCTCCATTTTCGTGAGCAGGTTGCTATGGGCCATTTCAAAGAAAATGATCCCAACGCTGTACATGTCCACCTTTTGACTATATAGCGTTCTGTCAAAAAAACACAGCAACATGAAAGCAATTATAAACAAAAATCGAAACTTAGGCTTCAAACAGCCAGACACAACAAATTATCATAGCATAGATAACTTTGTGTGCGTTTTGGGATAAAAAAAAGAAATAATCGTGTGTGCTGTAAAGGCATTGTTATCGATACGTTCTTTTTAACAGTAGCACGGCAACAAAACTNTCATTGANCAAAATATAGCACCTTTTACCCGCTGCTAATAGTTCTGGAGCAACATACAACGCGGTGCCAACAACTCCAGTGAGCATGCTATCTCCAGTGTCAGACTTGGAACCAGTGTCGTCCATTGTTTCCGCGACCATCTGCCACGATAATTAATTCAAGTTTCAGCCGATTCTACTTTACATCACATCGACTTTCTTGACGAATAGTTTTTGCGCGAACTCACCCCGCGAGAATGCGCCGTGGCAAGACCGAAATCGCCGATTTTTACGTGGTCGTTTTTGTCCAAAAAGATATTTTGCGGCTTCAGGTCGCGGTGGATCATTCCCTGATGGTGAACATGCACAAGTCCTTCCAGTATTTCCCTGCACAACAAACGTTTTGATGAAGACCGGACAAGGCTGCTCAGTGCGAAGTCAGCAATCTGGCTTTCATGCATCAGCGCTAAGCAAATGCTCCGAAGCGACCTGACGAAGTACGTCGCAGTGACGATCACTCGATCGCAGCTCGCCGATTGAAGGCGCGGCGCAAAAACAAAATTAGCCATATGTGTTCCGAGCTAAGACGTGTGCGTCCTGTTCGTGCTTAGGAAACAATGATTCATGCTCGCGAAAAGTTTCCCTAAAATCTTTTTCGTGACAGAAAACTTCGCATGACTCTTAGATATTAAGTATATCTTGATATATACTTAATATGACTTCTACTTTGAATAGAAGTCGTAGAATCGGAGGCATAAGCAGGGTTCCCACACATTTTTAAAAATCATTTTCCATACTTTTTCAATACTAAATTAAAAAAGTTCAATATCATTACTTCTCTTCATTTTTTGAAATTCTTAATCATAAAACTCAATTTTGCACATTGTATAAATAACGAAGTGCTTAGCCTTCAGTGAAATTCTGCTCAGATACTTGTAATTTCGTTTCCATTTAGAACTTCCATACTTTTTCAATACTAAATGCATATTTTGGCGAATTTCAATACTTTTTCAATATTAAATGCATATTTTGGCGAATTTCAATACTCTTTCAAGGTCTTGAAAACCGATTTTGAAATTCAATACTTTTTCAATACTTTCAATACCGCGTGGGAACCCTGCATATGGTTACATTTTGGTGGAATGATTGATTCATAAGCTTGAACGAAAACAGACAACTTTTACCTGAAAAGCCTCCACATTCTTTCCTTATCACGACCCAAGCCAGCGTCAATCGTGTCTCGAAGAGTGCTTTTTTCGCAATATTCCATCTGCAGACAAGATTGAAAATGCCATCGACTCGCATTTATTGATGCCAGAAGGCTATGTGTGCTGATATGACCGTAGCTTCAATGAACTGAAAGTTTACCTGAATGTAAAGGAACCTCTGAGTGATTAAAGGGCAGGAAGTATCAGAACCGTCGATTGTGACTGATGGTGACGTGGCAGCGTCTTTTTTCCCGCTTTCTTCGCTCACTTCTTCGGTGCTCTCGTTTTCGTCGTGTTCAAACAAGATGCTTTCAGATTCATCTTCGTCGCTGCAGGGCAGAAAGAGAAACTACCGTAATACTGCAACGAAGGCTATGGCAGTAAACAAGCAAAGCGTCCTGTACATCGTTCGACGCTTTTACTGCCGCGTTGCTATTCCCGTGAACACAGCTAACGTTGCTTTTTTACTCGGCTTTCTAACCGAAATTCCGACCACAAAACATCTGAACGGGTCATCAGTTACGACAGATACAACACAGGATCAAGTAAAGTAGCGGCACTCCGTGGGCACGAGCGTTAATCTCAAATAGCCTCGGCAAGAAGCACAATCGAGGGTTAGGTGATGGCAATGCCTATAAATAACAAAAAATCGTAAAAAGCACATCCTTCGAATGAGCTTAACGCTGAATACAAGAAAACTGTGGCGCAATTAAGTAAAATAGAACGAAACGTCGTGCTTGTTTCACGTATCCAATTCTCGTTGTGCCTGCAGTGGAATTAACCAACTTAATCGATAAACGTTTGCGAGAGGGACATAACAGTCATAGCTCGGAATAAGACTGTAAATGCATTATTTTCTTCTCTACCGATATCCATACAGTTGCTTGACATCATCAAGTGTGGGATAGGCATTTTTGGTGCAAGCTGTAATAAGCATGCCAGCGTGGGGTAAGCGCACTCACACGTATATCGTTTTGAACATGTCTTCGTCGTCGTCGTCATCTTCGTCCATTCTGCGACTGACGTCTTCTAAGGACACGCTCCATTCCGAGGTGCTGGAGTGAACCGGAGGCGGGGCCATCTTTTCAATGTCATCTGATATAAATTGACGTTTGAATCGATAAATCACTGCTGACATATTAGCTACGCCACTGTCAATCGCGCATTAAGATGCGTAGTGGTGAAAGTATACTAAACCATTGACAATGGAAAAAGGTTGCTGCATTTGCCAATTGCCATTTCAACAAAATTCACACGTTTTCTAAAACGTTTTTCCATAAATGAAAGCCGCCTACAAATTACAACCGTGGAAAAAATATTACATCAGCCAGCGGTCTTACAGCATGTAACTCTTTAATCAATGACATAGCAATGTATCGCAAACAGAACTCAAAATCTATTGTTATTCCCTGACGAGCCTTCAGCACATACTTTTTATACAAACACCTTATATTTAGCTGCAAAACCGGGTTTTATGAACCATAGAAACGACCATTATATGGTGGCTGTTTTCGATGGAGCGACCAAACCATTCTATTCAACGTCATAAACCCGCCAGAGGTGGTGCAACCTCCTTAGAAATAAGCACTTTGAAATCAATTAAGTCTTTCATAGCGGGCCACAGTAATCTGCAACAGGTGTTGAATTCCATCAGAGGCACGCAGGCTGAGGCGAAGACACGGTGTGTGGCATTCCAAGCGATCAACCACGCTCATTTTCCTAATGTGTCGCAATGGAACAAGTATTGTACTTTTGGAGGGAAAATAGAACACGACCCCACAACATACGATATGGTTTTCCTAGATACGTGTATGTGGGTTTTTCAACCTTGTAATTTCTACGCTTTCACTTTTATTCAATAGTTGTAAGCCACAGTAGTGACGTACGCAAGTGAGCTCGTACATTGCAATTTATTTATTTCTAAATTAACTGCTATGTATTAACTTGCGTACGTCACTACTGTGGCTTACAACTACTGAAAGACATACATGTGCACGCTTGAATCGTTGCAAACGGATGGAAGCGGACAAGCAGGCAGATTCCTCACAAGCTAGCCATGAAGCTACGGCGCGTTTTATTATTGTTTCACTTTTATTCTAATAAAATTCATGAATACAGTAAATCAATGACTTGTAACGTTGTTGGAGGTACCGCGGAAGAATTCGTGGTATTTGGGGTCTAAAGGTTTGAAAAAAACGATCTTGAATGTGCTTTCTTCCTCGCTGTTGATTAACTTTTTTTCGACAGATATCATACGCAAGAAAACTTTCAAACCTGACAGCCCGAGCGAATTTTTCGAGAAGTCTGGCTTTGATTCTATCGTTGTGTTAAGGTTTGACGATGAGCTCGTGGATAAATCGTCCTTGGAACGCTGCATCGTCTCAATCCAGGAATTGTAATATCTACAAATAAGGTTTAGTCGTGAAATTCCAATCGAGGCGTCCGCCTACACGGACGACTTCAGCAGTGACATAAGTGGATTGAAAGTCTCAGACATACCGGCACACACTGACGAAGTTCTTCAAATGAGAAGTGCAAAGCACAACCGCAAAAAAATCAGAGCACAGTAACGTTGAGCTTGGTTTGTACATTACCTGACAACATTTTCATGGTTCAATCTTGATAGCAACTTGACCTCGCGAATGATCTTCTTGTTGAACTGCGACAGGTGAGGATTTAAGTGTATGCGCTTGATCGCGTAAAGACGGTCATCCAACTTGTTGCGAACCTGCAATCAGCACCGCAGCATTAAGCAGGGCAAAGGTGCAGGCTAATGACGTTGTTAAATCGCTCAGTCAACTTTCGTTGATATTCGCGAACTTTCGTTGATATTAAGAGAAAAAGATTATTAGCCCGCACCCTACACACACACACACGACAATTACAAAAACTCGCTTTAGTTTTTACGCTAACGCAAAGTCAAGTCTGCATACCACAGTTTCATCCATACAAACTATGCATGCCGAAAAAAAAACTGGTGAAAATACCAACATTTCTTTATGTAACCTTTATCGGTAAAATTTTGTTTGCTCGCTTGCAGGACATCCACACAGATTGGAAGGAAATGACTAAGCTATTGCAATGAAAAGCGTCGCCTGCACAACGTCGTGTTGCCACTCGTCTTTTAAAAAATAACCTGAGTGCAAACAAAAGTTTACAAAACCTACCGCACAGCACACTAGCAACGATGCGCTATAAGTCATTTTTGAATACAGTCAATTACTGGCCTTGTCTTTAGAATGTCGATGAACTCGAGTAACTGAGATCCTCTCTCTGACCACAAAAACACCCCACCTTAACAACATCTCCGTATCCACCCTTTCCCAGCCAATCGAGCTCTTCAAACTCAGAATGAAGACGAGAAAGTTGCGTTGGCTTATTGCTGTGCACAACAGCGGACGCCTCATTGTCCAAATAATCCAGAACGTCATTCTGTTGTTCTTCCAGCACTTGCTCATCTTCCGTAACCGTTGAAGTCAAGCAGGAGGTATCGGCAACAGACTGAAAAACGCATTAAGCAGTTTTGCTCAGGATCTGAATCACTGAAAAGGAAGCGTTTTTATCCCTGATTCTCATCAGTCAGCGCAATTCCTCTACATCGCCCCCCCCCCAAAGAAAACTTACTTTAATGAAATCGTGTTCAAGTAGTTCAGAGGCACTGAGTCGCAACCGATCTTCAACCACTAAACACTTTTCCAGGAAGTCACGGAAAATAGCTGGAAAGCTTGAGGAAATTTCAGGCGGGTAGTCAGTGACAGTGTGACCTGCCGCAAGTGAAAGAACAACCATTCCCTGAAACAAAAAAAAGTACGGCTTAAGCAAGCGTTTACCAAAACGCGACTACCCAATTATCAAAACGTATTGGTAGGCTTCTAAAATAGGCGTCACTGTCCTGAGTTCGCCATCGACTTCAAGCGGAGTCCTTCAAACAAATATGGTGCCACATCCAACGCACACACGGATGTCGTAAAATCCTACAAGAACTCGATTTAAACTTTCTTCAAAAAATTCCCAAACAAATGCAACAATCTACTATGTGCCGTTGTTTTGGGAATCTTTCAGCGTGATCGTGTACGGTTTTGCAGGGTGTGGCTAACAATTTTTCCGTCGAACGATCGCACAAATCTCGGAACAAGTTAAACACACCGTACGAGAACATTGCGTTTAAAAACTTAGGCTCCTGTGCGACTTTCCGGATACCTTCGTGGATACGCTACTTAGCGCGGCTTTTTCGTAAAAAGACGCCGGGTACTCGTCGCGACAAGCAAGATCAATCCTTTCGCTTCTTTACTGGGGCACAGCAAATATGGAAGACGTAGATTTGCGCAGATCAGCATGAACAGAGCAGACATCAGATGCCGCATGTGTACGCACCAGCCTTAAAATGTCGCCCTTTTTTGTAAGGCGAGGAGGTATGCGATCTTCGCTGAAGCGCACGCTCTGCTGTTGCGTCTTGTTTTCTGCGCACAGATCGATCAAGCTGAAAAGCAAACAGGAACCGAACAAATGTTGGAAGACAGTGCGTCAATCGTACGATGACGCGAGAGTTCGCGACAGTTTCAGTCCATGCACCAACCGCTTTCCGATGCTGTAATCCGCCACTTTTATCAATCCCGATGAATCGAGGAAAACACTGCTTGCCTGCAACATACAACAGATGCGGTTTGGGATCTCACTCATCAGCCCAACAAGCACTTGCGATGCATTTATCATCGCACAAGCCTTGAAAAGATCGCGAAACGGTGTTCTACCTTAAAGTTTTTGTGCACGACCGACTTTTTGTGAAGGTAGTCTATTGCCAGTAGCATTTGCTCGGTGTAATGTCGCAAGGTGTCCAGTGCGACTCGCTCTTTGCTGGCAAGTTTCTGTTCCAGGCAGATGCCTTTTAACGAAACAAAAGCAAGTTAGCCCCAGTATTCAGAGCCGCTTGGAATAAGCAGCCGAACATCTTACCGTGAGCATATTCCTGCAAAACGTCTATGTCTATGTGCTCGTCGCTGAAGGTGGTTTTCATGGCATAGTATGCAGCGACGTGCTTATTAGATAGCTTCACCAAACTTTGCAGCTCCTGTCCATAGAAAGGTTTTCAAAATCAAGCAAGGTAACGGTTTACATTTGACACAAACACTTTAAACCAGGGGTTGCCAACAGGGTTGATTGATTTAAATCATTTGATTAAATCAAGCAATAAAAATCATGATTTAAATCAAGCAATAAAAATAAAAAAAATGTCAAAATCAAAAAATCAATCATTTTAGAGCTTTGTGTGATGTCTGTGACGCATTTAATTAGCATTCCAACAGGTTTTTATTCTAATAGGCCTATACAGTATTAGTGTAGAAGGCAAAGAGTGCTTATGATGACACAAATCAAAACCACTTGAAGTTTTTATCATTCATAATACCTGTGAGGTCACTGATTCTACGTCAACTAACTGCAAAAATGACATGTGGAGTGAAATCCCTAACCCTTGCAGATCCAGAAGTCATAACTGTTAGAATGCCACAAGTTTGAAAGTGCAGACTGGCATAAAGTTAAGGTTGCATTTAAATTTTATCAAATATGAAGGCTGTTGTCTGTAAACATATTTATGGAATATATTTTTGATTCATGAAACAGATATATTATTATTACGGGTTTTCAACATTTTATGCATGTATGCTATGAGTGTCAATGAAACTGGTAAACTGGTAGTTTCAGTATTGACATTTCAATAAATATTTCATTTCGTAAAACGATACTGGTGCTATGAACTTATTTACATTAAGAGATATTGCACAAGCTCAAAAAGGATTTAATGAAAGTTCAGCTATTTCTAGTCAGGGTTGATTGATTTAAATCATATTATTTAAATCAGTGATAAAATCAAGAAAAAATCATATGCAGTTTTAAATCTTTCGGTGATTTGTACGACACATTTATTTGGTGTTCTAATCAGTTTCACTTATTATCAAAAAAGGCCGAGACTTCTTATGAAAACACAAGTTAAAAAATTAAAGCTTTATCAATCATAGCAACTGTGAGGTCCATAGATTCTATGCCAACTAACCGCAAAAATGATATGTGGACTGAAATCACTAACATTTGCAGATTCAGAAGTTAGAACTATCAAAATACTACAAGTTTGAAAGCATAGGCTAGCATAAAGGAGGCCTGTAGCTAGGTTTTGGGGACAAAATAAACTTGTAGGGGGGCAGGATTTTTGTTTTTATCAAAGTATATGTTTAAAACAAACTTTTATGGGCACAACAAAATTTAGGGACACTGCACCTGAATGCTCCCATGGCTACAGGCCTGGCATAAAGTAAACGTTGCATCTAAATTCCAGCAAATGTATAGGCTGTTGATTGTAGAAATAGCAGTTTTAGAGCATATTTTTTATTCAGCTTCATAATAACACATATTATAGGTATCTACCATTTTATGCATGTAAGTTATACTTCTGCAGAAGCTGAACTAGTGAAAAGTGTGTTACGATAATCAATTTTAACAACAGACTTCACAGGAAAAAGACTGGCAAGCTTGTATTATATACAAGTTTCTTAAGATGCCATAAGTGTTAATGAAGTTGATGAATTGATGATTTGAGTGTTGTCATTCCAATTTGTTTCGGTGTTATGAACTGATCTGCTTTCAGCGTGGTGCATAAATGCAAAGTAAGTTTGAATGAAAGTTCAACTGAATTCTAGTTGCTGTGCTAGAAGAAACAAAGCACAAAAATTTATAATGAAACAAACTCTTTAAAATGAAAAATTACGACTTGTTAGGTGGCCACACTCTACACATTAAACTAAAATAATAAAAATCAAAAACATCCGATTTAAATAAAAAAAATCTGATTTTTTTGATTTTTCAAAAAAAATCATGATTTTTATCAACCCTGGTTCCCAACCTTTCTCTTGCCATGTACCCCTTCAGCATTTCAACAGATAAGCATGTACCCCTTCAAAACTGCAACATATGAACATGTACCCTTAAAATGTCTTGATTTTGTCATGATTATTCACAGATTATTTAACAATAAGCATAGAACAATTTTTGAAAATAATATTCACTGATATATGTGGATGTCTGGAAATTAATAACATGTAAATATATTTTTCTCTTCTATTGCTAACCTCAAATGTACCCCTTCGGATAGGCAAATGTACCCCAGGTTGGGAACCTCTGCTTTAAACGGACCGAATGGGATTTGCAGTAAGTCGTCAAAGGGTAAGCATGGGCGTCCGCAGGGGGGGGACAAAATGAGCGCTCCTGGAAATTTGGGCTAGGAACTTTTAAGCGTGTTGTGAACGTCCATTTGCATCGAAACGTGCAAATGATAAGCAAAATGTCAATGTTCCCCCTCCTGGAAAAAAATTTGCGGACGCTCATGAGGGTACGGTATCTATCGCATAAATATCAATATCACTGAATCTCAGAAAATNGCGGTAGACACACTCGNCGAGCAATGCTCTACCTCGCGACTTTTCAACAACACACCGCCAACCAATGTATGAAAAAAATACTTAAAAGCATGAAATAAATTGATAAAATCAAAACTGAGGCCCTAAACCAGCCACAGGCAAACTACGACACGCCAAGCTCTTAAATCAAGCCTGGTGAACACGAACAAATTATTATCTTAATAAAGCCAAACCCTTTTTTTTCAAATCTCGTTTGTATTACTTTAAAAAAAAACAAACTACCCACCTGCTCCCAATCCATGCCGCGCTAAGATTTTAGAACCCAATACGGCCCACGAGTGAAAAAGTTTGCGCACCCTGCCCTAACATATCGGTAATTCGCTGTCAGGTAATTGTTGTTGAAACGAGCCACAACAACCACCAAGTTTTCCCGGGATCCGACACACTAGTTTGAATGCTTCTGGGCCGGAGATTGAAAAAATGCTACGCGAACGAATAGAGCGTGGTGATCGCCCAGGTCACTCAATGATGATCACCCAACTTTTGGATCAACAGTAGCGAACGTACTTGCTCGATGGTGTTGATATTTTTGACGCATTTGTCCACTCGAGCCCGTTCAGCACTCGTCAGAAAATGTGCTCGAATCCGGCACGGTATTTCGACGTGGCGGATCACCATGAGCTCACCGCTAGAACTGTCCATGCCAACAAACAAAGTTGCATCATCATCTTTTCCTGCACAAAACCCACACGCCAAATAACAGTTCTCAGTTTATTCATTTATTTTTGCAAAGTTAGTGATGTCACGATTTGTGTAAGCGATAGTTAAGTGAAACGGACGTCACCTGACGGCAAAAATACGTAGATAGAGAAAAAATTTTTTTAGTTTCATACAAATGCTACAATCCGAGTTCAAAGCGATTTCGATTCAGGCAGTCGTCAGACATTCAACGCTAATGTCAATGCATTGACATAGGATATGAAACAAATCAGCATAAACGTCAAATTGCCACTTATCAACCCCAACATTAGCGCTGCTTAATCATATCCTCCAACGCGATGTCTCTCAGCACCGAAAACGGTAGACGATGCGATGTATACGGAAGTAGTGCCACCAAAACTAGAAACACGGGTTTCAACTTTTTACGGTCATTCAGTCACAACGCAGGAATTGCAACAAGCCGCAGCAGCAATAGATTCCATCACCCGCTGGTTGAAATTCCTGGCTCGCTAACCTAAGCAACGTCCCCTGTTGACAGCACGAGGAATCTTCCCGGTAAACTTGACTTGGACAACACCGCCGTACTTCTGGGAGTTTTCTTCTTCAAATGAGGCGCTGCTTGAACTCCGCCGTGTCCTTTCTAGAATAAAGGCGAAGTTTTCGCCCTTCTGTCGCAAGCACACAACTTATAAAAATCAAAACTGATATAAAAAGTACAACTGAACATCACTTCCCCAGAAGTATATATCGCGTAAAATATCATTATTTTAAAACACGAGTACTTGCCAGTAAGAAACATGGCATCTTTTTCTTCGCGCTTTAATTTCCTCAGTTTCTTTTCCTCTTCTTCTCTTCTAGCCAGTTCCTCCTCGATTTCCTTTCTCTATACGAAACAGACTAAATTTATCAGAACAACAAACGAAGGTGCAGGAACAAGCATTTTGTCACTCTTCATTTATTTTTTAACAAAGCTTAGGGCAACCTTATCGGCAGATTAAAAGAAAGTTGAAGCCCTCACACTCAGACGCTTGTAAACACACTTAACACCATCCAAAGCATGCCGACAATTTCATGAAACAAAAATTTTGCGCTGCCATTCACTGGAAGCGCTCGGTTCACGCAGATTCATTTTGAATCAGGAGCACCGCTTGTCTTCAAACATCGACGCGTATTCTATACCTCTAAGATGTTCATGGTTTGAAGGTTAGCCGTAATAGCAGCGTTGTTTCGCCGACATCGGCACCCACCCTCCTGCAATGGCCCTGCCACGAAGAGCGTGGGTCTGGCTTAACCGCCTCCGCACCGGTGTCGGACGTTCCCGCTCCTGCTTACACGAATGGGGTATGGACCTTCTGCGGTTTGTGAGTGTGGCGCAGGAGAACAGACCATCGAACATGTTGCCCTCGATTGTCCAATCCTTCGACCTCCCTATGGGGTGCATTGCCTGAAGCTTCTGGATGACGAGATAATCGAATGGCTGCTCAACACCTGCCCCTAGCTAGACCTAGCAGTGGATTACAAGAACTCGCTCAAACGATGAAGAAGCGGTTTCTCGTGGCTGCTATAGTGGCCGTCCATACAAGCCTGTAGCAAATCGTGTGAAGTCATCCGCCTCTTATTTTGTCTGTGACGCACCGACCAGTTTCGTGGTTCCACGTGCTGCACTTCATTTATAGAACTTCTGCTGATGATGTCAACAGCTGCACCAGAACAATGAGCGCAATTTTATTCAAAAATGTGTTATTTTTGTTTTTCTTTCTAACATCAATAAATGCAGAAATATTTTAGTNATTTTNACTTCACAGTGCTGTGGAACCCCGANATCTCATTAAGATGGGAGACCCTGTGTTTCACAGAAAATTGTTTCAACCGGTCGTGTTTCACAGAAAATTGTTTTAACCGATCGACCGCTTGTTTTAACCGATCGTGCAGAAGTATTAACACACGAATCGAAGTCATGCCAGAATGCTGGTAAGGGGATAAATTTAAGCCAACGAACATTTAACAGCCCAAAAAACTGACGGAGTAAAGCCGAACTTTATTCAACGGGCCTCAACTAGAATACCGCAGCGAAACGAGCTGCGAGACAGAAAGTCATCTTTTTCTACTTTATGATGCAATTTAACTTTTTCTGTTGTAATACGATTAGTTTATGTTATTTTTTGCAGACTGCTGCCTGATGAGTACACGCGAAGCCTTGGAAGTCCTATTTCTAACAAGAGATACAAGTTGAAATCGTTGGAAGCAGTTTGGTGTGATTGTTTGTTTCTCCAACAAACAATCATGGCGCCCTACTGAAACACCTCCCGTTGAGAGCAGAGCGAATAGGAGCGCCGTATGTAAATCTGCAGGTCGGAAACTTCGACAAAGAGGGCAACGGTGAATAAACTAGGTCAAATAACGACTGACATTCTGTTTAGTCAATTGCCTGGAAAGCAAGAAAACGAAGAACAAAAATCAAGGTCTACAAGTTAACTATGACGTGTTTTGGTTTTGTTCGGGTGGAGAAAATAGCCACTGACATCATTTGCTTTTAAGTTTTCTGTTTGATAAAAAATTACGAAAATTTCGAAAGCGTTACTGTGCTACTCTACAGATCAAGCAAGTAATACAGCTTTAAGCTATTAATTTAGGGGGCCTGATTTTTACTGCTACTCAAACACAAGGCCAAAATCCACCACTGGTGAGGTAACTTTGCACCTGTTTCTCTTCTCTTCTTCGTTGAATTTCTCGTTTTTTCTCCTCTTCTTTAGCTTCTCTCTCCATCTGTTTTTGCTGATTCAGGACCATCTCCTCATAAACGGAAGTAAATTGTCGAATGTTGTGTTTGTGTAGGAATTCCTGGTATTTTTTTGACAAGCAGTGAACATACAGGCAACGAATCATTGTTTTTTACACTAATTTAAGCAACATGCAAACTTTAAGGAAAACAGTAACCCTATTAGAGAAGGGAGCAGATCTAGTTATACTTTCTCACCCAAAATGATCAAAGCCCTTTACACCCACAAGTCTTCTCATCAAATGCATTCTGCTTCAGAAAAAATGCTCATTTTCCTTACTTCTCTCCTACCATCCGAAATTCTGCAAACGTTATAACATGGATTGCCAGACTATGCTTAGTTCTTTAAGAAGTGCTTATTCGCTGGTTGTGTGCTTATTTTTACCTGACATCATAGAAACACCTCACTGCTTTTAATCATTTGCAAAACTAAACTAACCACCTTGAAATAGAAAATTATTGCCAGTGAGAGGCAACAAGAGCTCTCTCAAACAGAATGCTTTCAACTGCTGGTTATCATAAATTATTTGAATAATAGCTGATGATGCCTGCTGACAGTGCTGATTGGGCAAACCATTTACATTGTCAACAATCGACATATGATTCTTTGCTGTGAAAGGGTTTATTTTCAATAGATCCTATCATATGGACTTGGTCGTATTCTGTGGTTTCACAATTTCATTTATGCACAATCTGTTGCATATGTAAATTTTCATTTGCACTGTAAGTTGTTTGGTGCTTGAAATCTTTTTTCTGAAACATGCTTATCTTTTGCTCCAGAAAGATAGTAACCTTGGTTATAATCCAATAAGCATCACCACTGTCAGCTGCCCCTCCAGAAACAAGTCTGGATCTGCTGCTGACACAACATACCAATAAAGAATACAAACACAAGCAACACCAATGAATCTAAAAGTTATGCATATGCTTGAAAGTTCAACTCTATAAACACTTAGCAACTACATTCAGAAGTCCTGGTGAAAATGCAGTTGACTTCTTCAGCCAATACCTGAACTGTACAGCAATTGCTTCACAATCTTTCAAATAGTGTCATAACCATAGTACCACTACCAGACATGCAAATGAGAAGCAATACCACACACATTCAAAGAGCCTTTTAAGTAACATGCTGGAATACCTGAACAAATTGTGCCAACTGCAATACCATAACTTCACCCACTAAGACTTTGCTTAATTTGGAAATCTCTTCCTCCATATGTGAGACAGCATCGCTTGACAAACCATGGGGATTTTGAAATGTGATGACTGGTTCACTAAAACAGACACAATGAACTTACAATATATATTATCACAAAACATAGCTGTTCACCTTGTCAGTCAAAATCATGAGGAAAGCAAAAGATGGCATAGAATTTGCAGTCCTCAATAACAGCATTCTGCATGAAATTTTCTAATGTATACAACAACAGCAATTTAAAAGTCAGATTGTAAATTACTCATGGTCCTCTAAAGTAAAACATCAAGTAATTAACTGCCACTGCACATATCTAATGCAGGTGGTTTGAAACTGACAATAGCAGTTCCCTTCTAATGTCGCACAGGACTATTACAAAACAACTATATCACTGTCTTAGTGCTGGAACCAGGAGTGGGAAATTTTAGTGGTAGTCACATTGTTCTGTCAGTATACCCAGCAAAGGGCCAGTTTCTGCAAATTATACTTTTTATCTAACATATGAATCTTTTTTTATTTTTTAACTCTTTCGCGTCCGGTAAGTTTCGAGGATTTCACACCAAAAAAATGGATCGCACGTGGCTTTGTGCAAATGTTACTCTGGCACCGAAAGCAGTCGAGAGCTGTTCAAATGCTCAAAAGACTCGGCAAGTCTTCTAGTCTGCACTAAAAAAAAATTTTTGGTTGGGGGTTGTGGATTTTTTGTGAGTGACGTTATAAGTGGAGGACTTTTAGGCCACCTTGGCCCAAACCATTAGGTGGTAGCATTTTGCTGAAGTTTTTATTGGAAACTAGGCTACAATCCGAGTCTTTTGATACTTTGGATGACCTGCTGGGGTTTCACATTCAAAAGTTATGATCTAAAGTAAACAAAATATTTAATTAATTGGTTAATTACATAATTAATTAATTTTCTTATTTTAGATCATATCTTTTGAACCAGAAACGCAAGAAAGTTGATCAAAGGCTCAAAAGACTCAGACTCGAGCCTAGTTTCCAATCAAAACTTCAGCGAAATACTTTTGGCCTAGTGGTTGTGCCCTTGGCCAGGTAACATGAGCGAAAATGGGACAAAAACTACTTCACTTATGATGTCAATCACAAAAAATCTGCAACCCTCAAACCAAAAAAAACTTTTTTCGAGTGCAGACTAGAAGACTTGCCGAATCTTTTGAGGGTTTGAACAGCTCTCTAGGGCAATCACCGGAGGAGCTATGTCATTGGTAAGGCAACCCAAAACTGCTGGTTTTAGGGCAATTTCCAGGTACAAATATATCGTAGACCGGCCGTCAAGGTGTTAATATATTAATGTTTTTATTATTCAAACTTATTTCATTTTATCGAGAGGATGGTGTTTTATTACACGTTGCTGATGTGTTATATTATTAGAATAAGTGTGAATTGTGTACAGAAGGACTGCAAAAACTGTTAAGCGGATCACTTGAATCAATGTACATTGATAACAATCTGCATTGATGCAGTATGTGTGTTGAACAAATGTGTTTCAGGATTTTCTACTTTGCCAGTGCCAAATGCAATTGACTCAGCAAGATTTTTTTAACCTCCCTAATGTTTGAAGACATAATTTCAATCTTAAACTTAACAACTAAATCACCTAAATGCTGCAGCATCGCTGAATAGCATTGTAGTTCAGATTCGATGAGGAAAAATTAAAATCAAGATGTCACAAATCTTGTTATGACGTTATAATTTCCTTACATATGTCTGAACGCAATTTGCTAAAATTCGTTTTTTTGACTATTAGAAGGTGTATCATTGAAATTATGGCTGACACAACCCCCAAAAAGCATGAAGGTATTCTTACTCTATATAGGCACTGTCAGAAGACATCAAGGGAGATTGCAGGTATGGTTGGGGTAAGTCAGTCCACAGTTTGTAGAATTATTTGAGACTTTAGCGAAACTGGGACAACCTCTCCAAGATGCAAAGGGAAATGTGGCCGAAAGTGTGAAACGTCTGCTGGGGATGATAAAATGCCATATCACTCAGTGTTGCTAATCCCAGGAAGACTAGTAGTGATTTACAAAGAGACATGATGACTTATGGAATTCATTTAAGCAACACTTTAACAAAAAGACGTCTCATTAAAGCTGGAAGAGTTGCTTGAAAACCTCTGACAAAGCAACTGCTAACTAAAAAAATGAAGAGTAAAAGACTTGCTTGGGCTAAAGAATACAAAAACTGGTCTTTGGCTGATTGGGAAAAGGTAATGTTTTCGGATGAAACTGATTTTTTCGTCGGAGGCAAGCATCCTCGCTTTGTGAGGAGGAGTGCAGGAGAAAGGGTAAAACCATGCCACCTCAACCAATAGGCAAAATATCCCCCAAAAAATGTTTTGGGGATGTTTTAGCTACAAAGGCGTAGGACCGCTCTTTCCTGTCCAGGGAATGATGAAAAGTGACCAGTATATAGAAGTTCTCCAACGAAGATCGAGTCCAGATATGCAAAACGCTTTTTCTAATGGTGAGGGTATTTTTCAACAAGATTTAACACCCTGTCATTGTTGAAAAAAAGTGAAGAAATTTTTATCTGACAATAACATTGCAGTGTTAAAATGGCCTGGTAACTCACCTGACCAAAATCCGATTGAGAACCTGTGGGTTATAATAAAAAAAGAACTGCAGAAATATGACTGCACCACAACAACCAAGGTCATTGGGGCTATAATTGCTATATGGTACAGGGGGGAGAAATCACCAAAATGTGTGAAAAATTGGTGGAATCTATACCTACGCGAATTAGACAAGTCATCAAGAACAAAGGAAGCCATATCAACTACTAAGGCTATTTTCAAAGATGTGCTATTGAAATAAAATCATAAAAACTGAAAAATTGCTTGTTTTTTTGTTTGAGTCAATTAATTCGGATGGTACTGTATTTTATAATACATCTTCATGGTGTGAGGGCACAGTCCCAAATCGTGATTGTTTTGCTTTGCAGTTTAGGCTTACGTTTTATCAGCTGTTTACACCTACCAGGTCAGTGTGGTTTAACTATTTTTGACCTATGGGCTACTTTTCAAAACTGTGACAACTTGCAGGCCACTTCGCATAAAGTGATGCATAAAACCACAGATTCACAACTTTTGAAACTAAAAAAGTGGAGATAAGTGAGTGCGTCATTAAAACTATTACACAACAGCGAAAAGCAACTTATTGCAAATTTCTATCAGAGGGATGCCTGTGGTCGAAGTTTCTCTGACACTATTGTTCCTTTATCAATACCAGTGTTAGTGGTAGCGATTTGGAGAATGTCATCCAGTGTTCCATGGGCCATTCCAACTGTTTTTAGATTTAACTTGCTTCATAGATAGAAAATGTAGGCCAGGCTACTCTCACACATGTATACGTGCTTCTAAACATGAGTGCGTTTTTAGCACAAAATCTTTCAGTTTGAGCAACTTTGCTGACTAATTTGCAGAAGCTCTCTATAGTGTGCAGGTACGGGCAATCAATTTTGCTTGGGGGCCACTTTGAGAAAACCGCATTTAGCAGATACATAGACAAGACTTATTTGGTGGTATTGAGTTTATTGTGCCAGATGTACTCTTCAAGACAATCAATGCTGGGGCACAGAAAAAACACGGAGGTTCTCCAAGCAAGTTCACGAGCGGGTGGTTAGCCAAGCGCTGTACCTTCTAATTTGATCATAAAATAAATATATACAACGAACACAATAATTATACACAGAAAAGGTATTATTTATTGTTTTGTGCAAATGCACTTTATCCAGCGCAAGCAACTCAGTGAGACAAATGGAACTTCACACGCTTTTCAACAAATTTCAGATTTGAAGATTTTTCCTGAATGCTTCCACGGGACACATGCAGCCCATAGGGCTGTAGTTGGACCATACTGTACAATGTTAGGAAAAGATCAAATAAGGTCTCCAATGTCCTGCCAAATAACATGGGTTTATTTCCATTGAAGCTATGTATTTATGACAAATTTCTCATATATATATATTGAAAGGTGCAACAGGTAGCCTCAGAAATTTTTGTTGCATAATCTGAGCAAAATATTAGTCAAACGTTGTGTTTCAAAAACAGCATAAATAGACAGTTGATGACCCTGTTTGATGCACATTAAATCTTATATTATTTTCTTGTAATTCACTTTTACATCATGATGCAAAAACATCAGAGATATATATTTTAGCAACCTCATCTTGTTAGACAGCACTTCCCAGATGCAGTTGTGCAGCTGATTGTCAGCATCAAATTTGTAAAGATAAGTACATTTGGATGAATAGAGTTGTTGTTGCTGTACAGCTGACTTTTGTTGTTTGCTGAACACAATATGTATTTTTTTAGCACCGCATTTGCAGGAAGAAAAAGCAATTGTGATGTAATAAACGTGCTGTGACCAAAAGCTAGTGACATGATGGAAATCTTTCTTTGTGTGTTTCAATGATGTGACTGGTACCACTGGTTGTGTTAGGCTACTAGACAAATTTGATTGGGTCTTTGCCTTCAGTCACCTGCAGAAACTCTGGTTTTATTCTGAAAAGTATATGTTATCAAAAGTTGCTCTTCCATGACAGACACCCTTTTGCCAGGCTAGATGTACCACTACTGCTGGAACATGTAATAGACTGATGCAAAGTTTACATACCAATCAGGGTATCTTGAAGGTAATTTCACTTTCATCTCTACATGAACATGAACTTGTTTTCTTTGGCTCATACTTTCTTGTGGCTGCAGTTTCAGTATGAATTCGGGAGGTCTTGACACCTGCCAAGATTTTACAAATGCAGTTCAAAGATGATATCTTGTTTGTTGCAAAAATATATCAACAGATTTGCAATAGCACAAAGTCCATCACCACCAGATATGGTAGACTAGTTTTTTGTGCTGTAACTAGTATTGACTTTTCTTTGTTGATGAGAGCTGAAATAACTTGTATCTTTGTTAAACTATGACGTAATATTACCGTAGCACAAAATACCAAAAACTGTTCAGGTACATTTAAAAGACAAGTTTTCACGCAAAGTACCATAGGGTTTCAAGGAATCTGCCTGCCATGCTGTGCTTTNATAACTCTGCAAGGCTTCTGACTGCACTTTTCAAGTTTCATAGTACCACAAGGGCAAAACAGCCACTTCTGCTCACAGAGCATTTTATTAGGAAAACTGTAAGCTTCTGCTTATAATTTACAGGACTGAAGATGCATAGTTGACAGAAAATCGATAGTCAACCTGGGATACATGTACCCTTAGTGGTACATTTGCTTATCTAAAGGGGTACATTTAAGGTTAGCAATAAAAGGGAAAAATATAGATTTCCAAATTTTTATACATATATATATAACTTTGAAAGAATAAATTAACTTTCAGATATAAAAATAGAGTATACCTTTGAAGTTCTAAAAATCTAAAAGTTCTACTTAAAAGTCAGTGGATTTTTGCTATTTTTCTCAAGGCATTTAGATATTTTCGGACTGCATGCTCATCTGTCAAAATGCTGAAGGGGTACATAGTCAGAGAAAGGTTGGAAAGCCATGGTTTAACCAATAGGCAATTAACCGGATTTATCTGTGTTAGTCATGTTCAAGTTGTCAAGTCACGACAAACTACAAAATAAAATATTTTCATGAGTAGCTTTGCCGCAACAGTACCGTTGTTACTTCTTTCCATTTTTCAACCTCAAGAAGTAAAACTTTCTATTTTGTTTTTCAATACAAACTAAAATACTTGCTGCATCCTTTGAGGGTTTGAACAGCTTTCTAGCTCAATTGCCTAGCAAGTTATGGAGTTGCAAAGACTTTCCCAATGTGGGCAAATTATGCTTCTATCGTGACGTCACGTGCCATCACCATTGGCGCGTATCCAGCTGAGTCATGTGACTACGTATGCTTCGCGCCACTAC
>JGI24158J21664_10001579_pt1 | contig 26022 bp, 14 predicted proteins | sample Ectturendosymbi3_FD_21664 | JGI IMG/M metagenome (IMG submission 21664) | reverse complement strand
GACTGATTGATGCATTGACCGAAGCTAATAACCTCTTTAGCAAGGCATATGGTATTCACTTGCACCACTAATACTGACATACTAATCACATATGATGTCAGGCAAAGCGAAGTCTTTGAGAGGCAGGGATTGAAAGTACAGTCAGCCAATTCATCCACGTTAACGAAGCATCACACAACAGTAAGAAGTGAGTGAGAAGGCTATTAGAAAAGTCTGGGCGAAGCGAAAAGTATTTCGTAAACGTTCTGCACTGATATCTGAAAAGACAAAAAAAAATAAGAGAGCGCCTGTCGGCAGATTTACAGAGCTGAAAGATAAGTTACATCTTAGGATTGATAACATGGGTCGAGAAAACTGCCTGTTCCATCTTCAATCACCATTTTCAAAGCANAATAAATTGCTGAACAATTAATAATATCACAGGATGACTTCAGAACCTAATGGCAGTGGTTTAGCTGATTTAAAAAACGTCGATNATTAAAACACTTTTTCTTCGCGGTGATGAGGTAGAGGTAGACAGAGAAGACCTTAATCTTTTGGGATATAGTGGTACAACACGTGTAGTGGTGATACAACTGTTCTTGTAAAATTTACATTGTGCTACACACAGAGGCGTAACGCGGAGGGGCAAGGGGGGCGCAGAATCACTGCGGGAGGCGCCGAAAAGTTCTAACAATGTCACAAGTACTTTCTTCAATAGCAGACTTGCTTCCGAAAGACCTCAGGTTCGAACATGGGGACGCCAAACTTGTTTCTTGCCCCGAGCGCCATCTAACCTCGTTACGCCCCTGACTACACGACAGTTTAAGATGGCACAAATCTACACGTTATTCTGTTCATTTACAGTGCTTAATCTTGATTCTTCAATGTTGACTGTACATGTAATCAATAGTTCAATAATGAACAATTTCACAACTGTTAAAGAACTTTCAAGGACGCCGGAAAATACTCTAGAACAACAAGGTGTTTTTCAAGGATCAAGGACATAACCAGTTTTGACAGCAAATTGAATAAAAATCCTCGGCCCACGAGGACGTCTGGCAACCTTACTTTTCATTGAGGGGCCAGCAAGGCACAATGATTTACACATTCTTGTGGTTTAATGCATTTTTTGCATATTGTGATCATGGCAGTCGGACTCGTACTTTGGGTCTATTCCAGAGATGAACGGATTTATGTTTTTCAAACCCAAATCCAATCCAGAAGTTATATTTCAAAATGCAATCCAAATCCGAAAAGCAAATCTTGTTTAAATTCAAAATCCTACCACTGGTATTACGTTAGGGGTAGGTTTGCGAGATCACTCGAATTTTTTCAAGGACATTTTGTCGTTTTGTGATTATTGAAATTTTACTTCGTGCCTACTTTGAATACTTTTTGGATATAGTGGTGTACCACATTTTTAAAACAAACATTGCTGAGTAACAATGGGTAAACAACGACATGCATTAAGAACGCAAAGCAATTATTACGTGTACATTGTACAAGTACATATGCAGCACAGGGATAACAAAATATGATGAATAAGCGCAGGCGTATGCTGTGTCCTGCTGAAATATTGTAGCCTATATGGTTGCAAATGGACTATCTTTTTCAATGTTCACTGGCAGTTAAATTACACAGCTTAATCTTGAATATTCAGTGTAGGCTAATCAATAGTTTAATAATGAACAATTTCACGACTGTTCAAGAACTTTCAGGGACGCCGGAAAATACTCTAAGGACAACAAAATGTTTTTCAAGACCAAAGACATAATCAATTTTGATAGCAAATTCAAGGAAAGTCCTTGGCGCTCCAGGACATCTGGCAACCTTAGAGCAACTTGAAAATGAATTGGATTTTAGTGACAGATAAAATCGGGTGCAGGAAAAATGTTGTAGTTTTGGTCTCTACATAAAGAGTTCGATTCATAAGTGATGAATTTTGCATGTGCCAGGTGGGACATCCTGACTTTGAGGGTGATGTGTCGGGCGTGAACAACAAAAAGTTGAGAAACACTGATCTAGAGAAAGACCTTTTATGCACCGCTTGTCAATGTTTGTTGCGAAACAGTCAACAGTGCACGGACGATCTTTAGTTTCAAAATACAACTAAATTGTTGAAATGAGTGTGTAGCTTGCTTGCCTTATTGACCTTCATTTTCCCCTAAGACCCTATGAATTGAGTCAAAGCAGCTTCTTTCGGTCTTGGAGCAGCATGTCTGAAATACAATTTTGCGGGCCACGCCACTGCTGTCACCTCAGTGGTTATATGAAGTCTACGTCAGGGGTTCTCAACCAGTTTGCCGTTAAGTACCCCCGAGTCATAAACCAACCAACCCGAAACCCCAGGTTAGCTGGCAAAGCCGTGGATTTCACATTGTTGCATCACAACAACGCAAGATCAGGCAAAATCTACCTGGAGTTTTCAATCGGCAGGCATTTTCCTCTAGTACAGGATATTAAAAAAGAGCAATACATGAAAACTTAACTGCCATCCAAGTATCCCTGGAAATCTTGCCGTGAACCCCTTGGGGTTCGCGAACCCCACGTTGAGAACCACTGGTCTAAGTGGTTTGTAGTACTTTTTACAAACGTTTCTCCAAATATCAAGAAACAGAACGCATAGGCATTAAAGGCACAACAGGGCGACAAAATTTTCACAAAGGAATAGCAGTCTGATGATGACAGAATTATTTTTACAGCTGGTGCGGGCCACTTAATGCACTTTTTATAGCTAAAACACTCAGCACTTAGGCTACACTTTCAAAAACCGGAAAGCGGTGATCAGTCAATTCGCTGTCCAAGATCCAAATCACAATTATTTGTAAGCAGGCTATATGCGCTACGTCCTGCACAAGCCTGCTTATGCGAATAAACTGAACCATGCAGAAGCAAGCAGCTCAGCCGGCAATAAGTAGTCAATAATATATTCAGAGGGTTTTCACACGAAATTTAGATCAACATCACCTTTCATTACAAATTTAAAATGATGCATGAAAATTTTGGAGGGTCAAATGCCCGGTTTGTCCACCCTATCTGCGGACCTGATTACTTGTGCATAAAATCCCGAGGAAAACAGTTTTGATCGTTTTATTGCTGACCATTCTCTCGGGTGCTTTATTCGACTCCAGTGAGAAATCAGCTTCGATAAACGATTGATAAGCCTATAGCAATCCACTCACAGAGCAAGATGCAGTCTTGTGGGTGGTTCTGCAGTCCAAGTTTCATTTATATGCACATAGACTGTATAACAAAAAATTTTATATCTTCAATTATTTCCAGATTATGGGTAAAGAACATCCCAAGTAAAAAAAACTCAATAGGTTAGGCTTTTCGAAACTGATCCCAGGTCAGTTAAACAGCACTAAAAGGAGCAATAGCGAATAATAGCTCGCTACTAGTCTTATTCAGTAGCGATGGTGTCGCTGAGCCGCTACTTTTAATAGCAGCGGCCCCACTGAGTATAGTTCATCAAGAAACACTCTGGCAAACTGCCTCAATATTGCGCAACTGCTGTTTCGTCACCAAAGTACCGCTTAATCAGAATTTTACGAAGTAGTTCACTTTGAAAAAAATACAGCCGTCAAACAAACTTTCTTTTTCAAAAACATCTAAGATTACTTCAAATAACTATTGGATTCCAGTGCTCATCGCTCGTCAACACAGGTTCGTAGGCATATGTAGCTGTTAGAATTAGGCCATAAAGCTTTATGTGCAAACATGGCTTCGCGCAATCATGCACGTTTCTCTCTGTCTCTAGTAAAAAGCAGACGCCAGATTCTTGTTCAATGTTCTACCCCACAGCTTTCTTTTTTTCTATAAAAAAACGTTGGTGCTTTTAACTCTTTGGTAGCAGCTTTGAGCTGGTGTACTGATTTCGCTGCAATTCAAAATCTCAAGGATTTTTGTCCGTTTTATTGGGATGAATGCCAGAAAAGTCGATCTTTTATTTTAACAGGTTTCATACAATTGTGACTGATGATTTCACTGATGATTCCCTTCCAGGGGTAGGGAACCTTTTTGGCTAAGGGAGCCATGAAACCTACATATTTTTAATTGTATTTCCGTCAGAGCCATATAAAATTCTTCAACATTTAATGCAACTAACTTGCTAACTAACGTGTGTATTTGTAAGCAAAACCAACAATTTTAAACAATGGTAAATGTCTGAATTTTTTAAATATACTTCTTACTGTTAATGCGACTTCTGGTGCTGCATGGTGTTGCTGATGGCTTTGTAGTCTGGTAGATGGAAAATTACAGAAAACGTTTTATCCATAACAATCGTGTTAAGAAAATATCAAGCGAGCCAGATGGCGTCATCAAAAGAGCCACATCTGGCTCGCAAGCATGGGTGGCGGAACCTTTTTCAACGTGGGGGGGTACAAGTGATCGCCAAAAATCTATACAAAATTTTTGTGATTCGAAGTGGCAACTATGATGTCACAAGCATTGAAATATGACGTCATTAACTTTTGTCAGCATGTTTTATGCAATGTTTTAAGCCCTCATCGACCCCTATGTACACTACACGCTACCTATCTACGCTCCACTGACTTGAGCATATCAGTGTGGCTAGTTGTTCTTAGTCTTACACAAAATTCATTCACAAGTAAGTAGCCTACACAAATACAACATGCACAAAGCTAAGGGAGCATCTGTGGGTGAGATATGGCTTTCAAAAAGATACGGTAACGAAAATATATGAACAGTGACCAGGCCCACATTGAAAAGAGCCCGAGTTAACAACTTGGTGAAGTGGGACCGTGGGTAGTGGCACAAACATAGAAAGCAAGCAAGCTCGCGTTTTCCAATATAAATCGTAAACGAAGACTCGGGGTATGCCCGAGGAATGTGCCGGAGTCGGCACTAGGCTGTTAAAAACACCAAGAACACAGCTTAATAAACAGGCAAAAATGACGCAGTGTTGATACCTGTCTTAACACATTCAAAATCACAACATTTTCACATCTAGAACAGAGGTAACATGACTGAATACTCATTATACACAAGGCCGTCGCCAGAGGGGGCCAGTGGTGCCCGGCACACCATCTAAAATATGTGCCCCCTTTTCATGTTTGGTTCCCCGGTTGCTGCATACATCCAATATTGTATTTAAAAAATGTGCCCCCCTTGTGGTTTTTGGTCCCCTGCTGCGGAATCCTGGCGACGGCATGATTCTACAACTGCTTTAGATACCGGAATGCAAAGACAAGACAGAGCACATGCAGCAAGTTGTCTGTAAGGATGCCAATTGTGTTGTCAGTGCAAAAATATAACAGCTATTTAGCAGTGATGGAGTCTCGAGACTTGGTCTCGAAGGCTACAGGTCTCGGTCACAAGCCTATTGTTTTGAGACTTGGAATATTGCAAGGATATGGCTTGGTAAAACTGTAATTCAACGAGTTTTTTCTCTATTGTATTTGCACGTAAGAAACAACGAAAACAGGTCGGAATAATGTGAGAAATTCGAAAAAAATTCAACTTGGAAAGTGGCGACATTTTTTTGAAAAATTTCAGCAAAATCCACAAATTTTGAAGTCTCGGAATTTGTGATGAAGTCTCTTTCTCTAATTTCAAGTCTCGAGTCTCGGAATTTTTGATGAAGTCTCGGACTTGAAAGTTACAATCTCGACTACATCACTGCTATTTAGTGTTGCCAATGCAAAAATAAACACAATTGAAATTGATCTGTCAAATATTTCATTTTGCGTATAAGATTTAACAAAATTTAACTATTTAGAAAGTTGTTAATACGCTTGAAATTACTCCGAATTACAATTTTTCGATAGTGTGGCACGAATTTTTCCTACACCATCTGGCAACGCTGTTCGATAACACCAATATGGTAAGCAATCCCGAAAAGGGTTATCAGATTGTGCGCGGTGTGTTCTGCCAAACACTTACGAAATCCTGCCAAATTACAAATAATATATTAGAAATATTAATGCCAAAATACTAGAAAATTCTGCATAATTTTTTCATTAAACAATTTACTTTAACAATGGACCCAATACTAATTGTATTACTAAGGTTATTTAAGCAAAATTCGAAATTTAAAAGTGGGGGGCCAAGCCCCCCCAGAGAAAACATTGGGGGGCTAGGCCTACGTGCCCCCCCCCCGGTTCCGCCACCTATGTTCGCAAGCCATAGGTCCCCGACCCCTGCCTTACACAGAAATACTGGGGGTCCACGTCCACTGATCTGTTTTCAGCTGACAACAATTCCGTTTATCTGCTGCCTCTGAGTAAAGAGCCCGACAATGCTGCTCCCTGACTTAAAAAGTTGCAGTAAATGCCGAACCAGCTGGTCCCATATCCAACGGCAGTGGATCCTATCCATGCTTTGCCGAAAAGTAGGCCAGTTGTCGAAAACGCACCTTTCTGTCGGTCCGTGATTTTTGGCACCAGCCACGAAACTTCGCGCAAGGTTCCCAAGCCAGCGAGAGCGATATTTTCGCTTTCACAAAAGCCAGTCGTGCACTTGAGCAAAAACAGTATTTATTATCTTTACAAAACCATGATTAGCCACACATCTGGTGAAGTCGCAGCACGCAACAGCCACTCACGCTCAGGTTCGTTTTATGCAATCATTAGCCATTAATAAGATTGGTATCACAGTGAAATAATGCACGCAAAGAGATTCGAAACTACAGTACGAGAGGACGAAGAAAAATAATGAAAACAGTCAATGCAGTGGAGCAACCAAATCACTGAGGAAGCCTTTGACACTGAAGCAATAGGCGAAAGAAACTGCAATTCACCACGAGTCTTGCCAAGCCGGACGAGGTTGATGCAACTTCTTCATTCCCAGAGTTTCTTTTACGACTTCGGCATTTCTCGTCAGTTCTGAGAAGTAGTATTAACGAATTTATTGAGAGAACGGGTGAAAGAAAACGACGCCTACGGTTGAACGCGATCGACTTCATTATGATACAGTCCGGCGTGGGCTCGTACAATACTTTTGACCTATAGTTAAGAACTATGGGTATAACATACAGTGGAGTGGACCATACGTGACGTTACTTTTTAACATTTCACAAAATCTGACTGTGATAAAATTCGGTCTTGTATACATATAGGTATTTTTGAATATACAGTATTACATTTGACGCGGTCCTGCCTTTTGTTCCGGGCGGTTATGAACTTTAACTGAGCAATAAAACAATTATTGAAATGCCATCTAATCGCAACAAAATGAGCTAAAACCCTGTTCAAAAAAGTGTCCCCCTCTTCCATCTCATGATGCTTTTTCACTCAAAAAGAAAGATTGTGCATGTGCAACCAGCATTGATCTCAGTCGAAGTGATCGATGAAGCGTATTCACATTTCCGTTACATGAACGAACAAGGGAAATGGATATCACTCGACTGACTGCGCTGCGTCCCAGTAAGATGTTCGAAAAAAAAAAGGAGAATGCTGCGTGCAAAAAATGAAGATCAAGTGTGAAGTGACTCAACAGATCGCACCCACAACAGGCAACTGACTCCTACTTTGCCAAATGTCAATAGGATGAGGTTGAAAATCTAAACAATTTAAAACTTCACAGCGTGTGCATTCACATGTAGCAACCAGTAGAGATTAAAGTAATTCAACCCTACCGCTCCAAAAACGGGCAATGAAACAGTAGTAGATTCAACATGGCTGAAAATAATTACCAATAACAGTGGACTGCACGAGTAATCTTCTGCAGTTAGCTATACAGATTGAACATGATGAATTTAATAAACTAGATCGTTACTACAACAACCCTACACTGTGAAGCAAATTTCTCTCCCTGGTTGCAATTTCAATCTACCTTGAATCAAACTTCGCTGGTTTCAAATCTATCATGATTTCTAAGTAAATGGCGTCTCCTTTTCATGATTGGTAGGTCCTGTCTTGTGTGACAGAAGCCTGATCCTTTGTTTTTTTTAATTCAATAGATTGGTTGAGTCAGCACGACTTACGGATTACAACAAAAAGCTCACTTTGCAGTAAACTTTTCACTTGACGTGGTACATCATCAACGGTGTAATTTTGCTGATCAACTACGAAAAAAAGATTCTCAACTTTTGTAAACAAACCAACAAAATCCAGTAAAGCGCATACACCGCGCAGAGGCTTGGAACGATGCGCAATGCTCGAAAGTCGATTGCAAACTAGGATCCACTGCAAAGTTTCAGACAAGAAGCGACACGAAGAAAACGAAACAAGTTACCTTTACGTTTCTTACAAACAAGTTGGGTCTGAATTTTATCTAAAGTATCTAGCACACGTACAATTTAGGTTGCTTGCGCATAATTGAAAAATAATGCTAAAAGTAGTCCTATTTGGCTTTTAACAGCAGCCCTTAATGAATATAAAAACCAAATGGTCTGTTACGGTACAAACCAAAGTTTACAAAAGGTGTTCGCATTGAAACATGCTAAACGGCAAGGGGGTGTACCCCACGGCGCTGCGAAATTTGTCAAATTCAGACGAATAAAGGATGGGTTTGTTGATTTTCAGAACAAGAAATTTTGGTTTTGAGGAAAAGAAAAAATAATCTCAAGAGCCACGATAGTAACAGTTGAGGAAAGACAGCTCAAAATTAAGAAAGGACGGAGATGATTCGTTTAGAAAGTTTACAGTGATTATGATTTTAGATATTCCCGGTTGTGACAAGAATGCAGTAACAACTGCTCTTTTGATCTTTTTTTTTTAAATTTCACCTCATTTTTAAGGAACAATTTCAGAAAGTATGTGAAATTTCATTCAATGAACACACACTTTTTATGAAGAGTTGTGGCCAAAGCAATGGTCCGAGATCGGGGTATGGACAAATGTTTCAGGGAAAGCAGTTTCGACCTCCAATACAAATTACGCTTATGCACGCCTAAGAAGTGTTTCAGCGGCTGCGCGACGCAGGGATACCGAAAATACCTCACATTCCATAAAACTTCACGATTAATAAGTTGTTTTGACAGTTGCATATTTGTTTGAAATCATCAAACCGAAAAACAATCTTGGCAAAACGGGCTATCACCAAACTTATCTCACCGACTTATAAAACCTGAATGGAGTTCATTGCACCCCGCTAATACTAAAGATTGAAAAAGATATGTAATTTTTGATAGCGACACGTACACTCATCACGAAATGCAGCACACCACGACACGATATCGTAGCAAAAACCAGTGTTTGATAAACGCATGTTCTTAACTTGCAGAAATAAGCAAGCGCTGAACACCTAGAACCCAAACGTGCACCAATAGTCAGTGACATTCTCCGCTCTTGCAAAGGTTGTATAAGCACTAAAATATCCTGAAACGAGTTAAGCAAGCCTGTATTGCTTCGGAAAGGTGAATAGACGGCGGAAATTTTGAACTCTGCTGAAGTTTGCTCTGTGGTTAAGTAACGCGAGTGTTTGAGACAGGAGCCAGAGATCAACATCGCGGAGGAACGAATTGATCGATCTGTAGCTGCACAATTTAGTAACTTGAGCAGACGCGTGGTCTAATGAAACTTTTAACAGCAACGAATCTTTCCTCCCTTCAAGGACCGAACCAAACATCATTATTCCTTATGCAAAATAACTTATGTATGCGATTCTTTCCAGTAAAAAAGCGAGATGATACTTGTGCTTCGTAACAAATTTCATTTCGCCAAATGCGCTCGATGTGGTTTAGGAAACTTTATAAATAGGAATTCGTTGGACCTTCTAGAAAAGTGTGTTTTTGTTGGGCCAACTATATATTTGCAGATATGCATAGATTTTTTATCCAGGGTATAGAGGTGGGTTTTGAGAAAGCCATGTGGCGTTAGGCTTGTTCATGGAACATTTTTTTCTACTCCATCCCATGGCCACTGATGTTTTTCCCATCCCATGGGATTCCCACTGAACCAGTAATACGAAGTACATTATATCATGTGCATGTCGAATGCCTAGCATCACAGAGTTGTGGAAAAAGTACCCCAAACAATCCAATCAGGGTGGAATGAGAAATGGATGACCTTTTTATAGTTGTAACCTAAAACGGCCCGACAACCTTATTTTCTGACCCTCGCATCATTAAATCATTGCACTGAGCCTCTACATCTAGTACTTGGTGTGTTGTAAGCTTATAATAATGGTGTTCAAATTCAGAAAATTCCTACTACATAACGTCAAAATTACTTGCGATGGGTCAAGGGACAAATTTCAAGCCCACAAATCCTACGGGAATTCCATGGACAGTTCTGGGTGTTTTAGTTATACGTATTCACGCCCTTCCGTGTCCAGGGGTGACTCACGCTGGGTTATAAACGCACTCGCACTTTAAAACACCGCAGAGGTCAGAAAACTCTTCATGCCTCGGGTTTGGAAGAAGGCGTGGCACCTCTGAAATGTCATTTAGACAAAGTCAAAGAATTACATGTTTTGCGTTCCTGCCCGACACGGAAGGGTGTAACCATGCAAAACCTCAAATAAAGAGTCACCTTGCAAAACTTCACGTCTCCCGCCAAGAAGAGGAAGGTAGATCATAAAAATGTGATTCACAGTAAATCAAAACAGCTTCACTTTAACGTGGCGTAAAATGAATGTGATCTAAACTGAATGTGGTCTCAAATGAAAAAGTCTCATGTGAATGTGTTCTCAATTAACAGGTCTCAAATGAACGTGTTCTCAAATGAAGTGGTCTCAGTTGTCTGCACACCGAAATCCACAAGTGAACATGCAAGTTCTTGGCCGACATACGCAGAACAACGAATTTTGCAAATGCAACTGCTCTTTCGAGTTTATGACACAAATCTTTAACAAACAATTGCCTTTAATTCCCCACAAACGCCTTTTACGTCAAGTCCTTACGTGAAAACCTGCACCATGCCGTGGATATAACACTGGCTGCAACGATCCTTACCGTGAGCGCGTCGTACGGACATCCCATTCCTGTCAATGGAGCCGCCCATGTACTTGGCTTGCTGCTTGTAGTCAGCTAGCTGGGATTTTCTCTGCATTCCGATCGTAGGCTTCGTTGACTGCAATCTTTTCAAGAGTTGCTAAACAACACGAAACAAGAATTACAAACGCAATGTCAGCAAGCCACGGTTCGTGTTCTGTTTTTAAATTGGAACGAAACGAACAGTTTCGCAGAATAAAAAGGCTACATATAGTATGTACACACGTTCCCCTGACAGTGGTGCTATGCTCTCCCAGATCATTGTTATGTCCAAACGCCGTCTGAAACGCACTGCCGGTCGTCAGCGTTTCACAGATGTCACCACCTGCAAATTTCCATTGTTTGCTCGTGCTCCGTTAATGCTGTCGATTCGCCAAAAATACATGTCCGCGTCGATTGAATGTATAGGACGGACATGAAGGAGCAGAGCGATGGCATTAACTATGGCATATGGATGTAAGCTCCAAGGGGATCAATGCTTTGTTGACATTTTTGCATGACTTCTACTTTTCATGCGCGTAACCGAAGTGCGCTTATCCTTCTATACAGTTAATGACAACCGTTTACTTCTCATATCGATTTCTGAGCGCCTTGTTCCGCCTTTGTCTTTGGGGCTCATAGTTCAGGCAGCAGCTTAAGCGTTTCGAATGACCTTAAAAGGCCGCTGCATGCATGTTTGACACACGCGAGCAGCCGGTAACTTACCGCAAGGCCGCACAGATCAAAATGCTTACAACAAACACGCGTACAATTATCTAGATTATTGATGAGACTTTTTGCGCAAACATCGCGAAGAACTACCGCTTATTCGTGAAAAATAGACCGCTGGGCACATAGCATTTACACTCACAACCAACTCCTGTTAAATTTCATAATAGTAGCGGCAGTAAAAATATCTGAGCAACCGAAGCACAGCCAGCTTTATCCCAGGTGTTGCAACGTCAAGCTGTTTATAGTACGTTGCTTTTGACTCACTCGCTGCTGTCGCGCGTTAGTCACGACAAGGCACCGTCTCGTGAAAACGTCATTTGTGCTTCATAACACGCGTGCGCCTTACTTCAATAAAGCGCACTTCGGGCCATTGAATTGCGGAAACATTTTTAGCGAGCCAGTAACTTAGAGATCTACCTTCGTGGCTCAGTAAGCCTTTTGCCAACAAGATACCTATGGTACCAATTCTAGAACATTGCTCTGCCTACGTTTCCTGAGTGGATATCGTGCGCCTAATTGCCAAAGTGCAAAACACTGCTACATTCTTTCACTAAACGCACAATCACGACCGAGAGTGTGATGGTTATGTACACGAACCAGAAGTCGTGCAGCCGATCTCCGAAAACTTCGCTGCTTATCGGGAAATCAACTAGCATTCCAGATTAGGACTTTCAATCGTCAAATTTAATTGCGTTACACCAGGGCATTAAATAATTAAACTATACAATTTACGGCTTCTTTGCAAAACAATTAAATTCTCTGAAGTTTGCACTCAATAGCTACGCAATGAGGTTTGTTTAGCAGCAAGCACGTTATTTCAATTTGGAGTAATAGCATAGTTAAATACTGCAATTAACTTACAGTATTTTCTCTTTCAATCTGGCGTTGGTAGTTGATTCTGTTGATGGTTGAGTGGTACAGTTTGACGGGACGATCAGACTGCCGCCTCCTGCCACTGCTCAACCGGCTGTGGCTGGAGGAAGTCGAATTTCTGTCACAAACATAACACGATTGAGTAATAACAAACAGTACACGGAGCAACTGGCAAACAGCATTATACAGTGTCACACGATGGAACGTGAAGCAGGTTGTGGCGGGAATCAACTGTAAATTCTACCTAACAGTAATAATAGCACTGCCAGTTGCTACCGACATCTGACAAGCCGTACTGAAAACAGCGTCGCTGTGCTGGCGGTTGAAACCAACGGGGAGAAAACAATATGAAATTAGCTTGACTATCTTGTTACTCTGGGCGTGAACAAAAGATACCCATCAGCAAGGGCTATTCAACTGCTGGCACTTGTTGATAATCGACAGAACACAAAAAGTAACTTAACTTTACAATTTAAACTAGATAGAACGGTACATTGGAACATTCCGCTTTTAATAACAATCAGCTAAATCCAACTAACCACACACTATGCATCGGAGTAAAAGCTACTCTAGAACAGGACAATCGCACAGATTACTAAATCATAGGCTTGTGCGCGAACTGATCGAAAATGGTGGGCAACAACTGGAAAAATCATAGCATATCACACACAAACACCACACTCCACAAAAAGTCGTACCTACTGTCTACAGAAAAATTGGATTTTACGGTTGACGTAGAGCGAACACTAGAAGCACTGGACGGTCTGGATCGTCGGGCATTGACTTTTGTTATTTCTTTTAAGAGACGTTGATTTTCTTGGTCTATGTTTCTCACCTGTGTGAAGCAGGTAGGCCGTTTTGAACACAAAAGATCTTAGCAAGAAGCAGCAAATGCAGTTCTGGTGAGAAACGCAATAAATTATTCATTTACGAAAACTGTTCCGATGACCATGCGTTTCGCGACTTTTAGCTGCAATATGGAGCAACGACTAAATGATGCAACACGAATCGGAACTTTTAGCTCATTGGTGTTTACGCGGAGCAACTGAAAAAAGTTCGATTTACTCATTGATAGCATACACTGAAGCAGGATTACTTGACAAATGTTTTTTTTTTTCGGTGATACACCGAATTTTTTTCAAATGACCGAAAAAAATTAAGTAAATTCTGTCAGAATGTCTGAAAATACAGACTAATGAATACAATTATAGCGAGTTTTGATACAACTGTGAGACAAATGACCGAAATGTCTCAGCGACCAAGATGTCCCAGCAAAAAATGACCGAAATGTCTCAGTGAAACAAAATCCAGCTTGACAATAGCATTTCTTTTTGTTGAGGACTCACGTGCAAAAATTAATCTTTCAAGGCGTCAAAATAGTACCAACACAAGAATATGTTAACGTGCAAATCAACTAACCATGCAATTAAACGAAGCTATCGACAAAGTAATAACCAGCTAACCATAAAAACCGTTGATCTAGTGCAGGAGTTACCGGTACACCAGTGATGGAGTCAATGACTTTTTTTAATTATAACTCCATGTCTGAAAAAATTTCAACTACAACTGGTTTGCGAAAGTTCAATTCCATTATAATTACTTTAAGTCTTAACTACATTCAATTACAGTGGGTAAAACATGGAATCAACCGTGCGTTCATACTGAGTCCTTAAAACTTTTTCGAACAAGTCCTCATTACCTTTTATGAACATCAGTGACGAAATAGAGCTTGCTTAAGACGGTTTCTTCATGAGGTATAAAGTCGCCGGCAATTCATTCTCCAACTAAAGAACCTACTCTTGCCACATCAAACTATTACCTTGTTCATTACCCCAACTAGGTTTATTTTTTCGGTCATAGACCGAATTTTTTTAAATGACCGAAAAAAAAATTAAGTCAATTTAGTCATAATGTCAAAAAATATCGACCAGTGAATACTGTTACGGCGAATTTTAAGACCCTATTACGGGACAAATGACTGAAATATCTCAACGAAAAAACCCTAGGTCCCCACAAGTGTGATGACAAATCAAACGAAAAATTTTTATTACGCTGTTTGTGGCAGGAGTCTTAAACAAGAAGCCATCTGAGCTCTGTTTCATGGTTCACCAAATCTTTTGTAACTGTCTACTTGTTCCAGTTAATAAGAATCTAGATTCTGAAATGTTATCCACGTTGTGGTTCTCCTGTTCGCACGACGCTACATTGAAAGAATAAGATTGATTTTTTGTTGAAGCACATTGAGATGGTAAGGTTGAAATTCTAGGAAAGGCGTCTATATTAGATGCGATCTGCGTCAGATTAGTTGTGTTTGAAAACAGACTACTCACATGCATGGTGGAGTGTTTTTTTGAAATTTTTAAATTAATCAATTTCAAGGAAATGGATGCACTGCGATAGCAAATGTTGAAAAAAATGAAAAAGCTTAACTTGCCGGCAAAGCATGTTTTAGACGAAAATTGTTGTCACTGTGCAGCAGTGGTTCTCAAACTTTTCTGCACGTTGACCCCCAATTGAATTATACAATTTTCAGTCGACCCCGTGGCCTAGCCCAACAGTTACTAATACAAAGAAAGGATGTGTCAAAATAAATTTGAGCACTTCTTACTTGAAATGCATAAAATATACGAGGCATATTGATTTACTTTCGCTAGCTTTGCAAAGTATTTACTGTGGCTTTTACTCGGGTTTACAACAATTGTTCTCCGTCCTACTGCGTAGCCTAATGACAATGTTGCCACAGGCTTCTCTGCAAAAATCACTAGGTTCACAAAAATTCACTAGATCTGAAAAAAATTCACTAGATTTAAATTATTTGCGTCGAAGATAGCAATTTTGCTTGAAATGATGTAGTTATTTGCTTTATCGCCAAAAAATCTTGACATCATATGCACGTTCGTTAAAATAGATGATGCTGAAGCCTGGAAAATATCATTCCAACAATCTTCCAAAGGAAAATTTTGGGGCCAACAAGTGTTATTTGGAACCAAATTTCTGAAATTTGGCTCCAAAAGGGTCAACCTGGCAACCCTGTACTGTACTACCAGTCTAACAACTGCCGAACTGCCACATATGCACTACAATATTGTTTGTGACGTAACAAACAGAACAGCTTTCATAATGTCATCCCATTGAATGATTTAATAAAAACTATTCAATTCGAATGCTCTTTTAAACTACTGTAGCTGAGATTTGATCAGCCCTCGTAATTCTGTTTGATTTGTTGAAAAACGCCGTTTGTATTCCTTGTCCGATTAACAATAATTTTGAATTAGAGGCTCCAGTAGACCCCAGCAGTTATTCATTGACCCCCTGGCCAGTCAGTAAACTCCATTCGACCCCGTGACTATTTATCTACCCCTTGGATGGTCCAACTGACCCTTGAAAGGTCGATATCGACCACTTTGAGAAACACTGCTGTACAGTTTGAAAATCGTCGAAAAAAGTTATGGTATATTCACTGACAGTAAAAACTCCAAGTTTGCTGTAAGCTTTCGAGGAATCAGACGAATGGGTTCTGCTTTCATCTTTTTGTGGTGATTCCAACTTGCACATAGCTGTATTCAAGTAACTACTCTCCGAAAAGGTGAAGAGTATGAATCAATCAGCAAATGTTTAACAGGAAATTGATTTCACATAACACTACGCATCGTCCGTCCTGCAACCTTACTTAAATACAATTCTCCGGCAGATAACGCTGACGCAGTTTTACTTTTTATGACGAGTTTGGTTGTCATTTCCAAAAGATTGTATCACTAAAAATGAAATTCCTTTTACAGTACTTCTTTTCGCCGATGACTTTTAACCCAAACTCTACTCCACAGAATCTCCATAAAGTGTTGGTTTCCCTCAGTCCTGAGTCGGGGTGTCTTTCTACAGCAAATTGAGACGCCAACAAAAGCTGGTGTTTCACCTTTATTCAAGGTTCTTCCTCGCGATAGATGCTCGAACTACACGTTCTTGCTTTGTGAATCAGGCTTGCGACGGGCGCTATCTTAGCGAGAAATTTATGAAGCAGCGTGCTCTGTTCTAAGGTTCACAGGTTAATGTCACATTTTCAGGGCTCCCACACATTTTCAAAAACCATTTTCCATACTTTTTCAATACCTTTCCAATACTAAATTAAAAAACTTTAATAGTATCACTAATCTTCATTTTTTTGTTCAAAATTTTATTCATGGAACACAATACAAAAATATCAGCAAATCTGTCATCAGTGGTAAAGAGCAGAATTTGAATAAACAAATGCCTGAATTTGGAATTTCCATACTTTTCCAATACTTTATGTATATTTTGGCCAAATTCAATACTTTCTCAAGGTCTTGAAAACCGATTTCACAATTCAATACTTTTTCGATTCTTTCCATACCCTGTGGATCCCTCAGGGTCACGTGACTACAACCCAAACAATGACTTCTTCGTTTTCAGTTACACAGGTATTTTATCAAAAGTCTTCATCATACTGAAATATCCAAGCCTCTTCACCAATTAAACAATAATTCCTGTTTTTTAGCTAAATCCCAATAACGTTTCTTCTATTTCCAAAGATGTACATTTACTTTCTCACACTAGCCCTCCAGCTCCAGGTCACTACATAATTGGCTTTTCTATTTAAAGTGTCACGGTCTAAGCATTCAATTACAGAAGCCTCAATAAAATTTACCAATTTGAAAAATCGCAATTACAATTAAATTGCCATTAATTTGCCTAAGTGTTACTAATTACATTTAACCACAATTGACTCCATTGCAGATATCCACTATAGTTGGCGCAATAGATAAGTTCTGCTTTCTAAGCAATGGTTTTCGAAACTACAGCAATTAAAGTACTCCATAAAATGCACCTTACCTGCTCGTTGCTAAATGACATGTTTTTTCTGCTGTGCCTCGGTTGCACAGGATTCCCATGAAATTGACGATGTAGAGGCACCTCCCTTGAATATTCCTGCACCATAAGAAAGATAACAGTCAACACCGTAGTGAAAAAACGTCAACCAAACTTATGCGAACGTTGTATGTACAAAGGCAGAAAGCACTGCTTGCGTGAAAACACCATGATCTACACCTCGCTGGAAACGATAGAAATTGTTGGAACTCCAATCAGTTAAGCTTCATATTCATAAATAACGCAAGTGCAAATATCAGCCGTACCTTCCTGGTTTGTTTTTGCTTCTCAAGCTCTAGAACTGTTTCAAGGAGACGACAAATTTCCATCGATTCTCTGGCTGAGGAATCAAGCAGGCGTTTGCAATGATTCCTTACGGATATGTCGTGACGTGTTTTGCCCTTTCGTTGCTGCTTTCTCCTTTCGGGAAATACCGGGTCGTTTTCATCACTGCTGCTTGACCAGTGATCATCGTGGTACTGTCTTTGTCTCTGGATACCAGAAACATCATGAATATCATTGAACTGTAAACCATTTTGTTTTTTTGCATCAACGTTAGTCTGCGATGAATCTTTAAAAACTACATTGAGCTTAGTGATGTGACGATAATTTACTGGAGCATCTGATGCATTCGTTGCTTGAGCATCAATCCCGTTGAGTTTGGCATCTTGCCTTGGAGGTATTGGGGAACCACCAGGTGATGAGAGCGGTGACACATCCGTTACAGAATCAGATCCTTCATCATCGCCATCTTTTGGACGTGAAATATATGCTTTCTGCAAACTCTTTTTCTTCGAAGTGGAGCGACGCTTTAACCGTTTTTCTTTTTGTTTTGCGAGGTGTTCTTCCTCATCACAATGGGAACTTTTGTCGTATGTACATTCAGCCGACTTTTGTAGCCCCTGAGTGGAGTTTCGTAGCTGTGCTTCATCATCTGATATTGCTTTGGATGTGCCACGTTTATTGAAAATTGTTTCATTCCTTCCATGTAAATCGCTTGTGCTTTCAGTACTTGAGTCAGTTTCAGAACTTGAGCTTGTTAAATCATGACACAAGTGCTGGTTCTTAGCTGAAGATGGTGGTACAGGGGAATGGTTAAAGTTGTTTGAAGTGGATGGAACATCTATAACAAAAAAGCTTTCACAAATAAGCTTTCCAATCTAAAACAAAAAATATTCCAAGTGCTGCAACACATCAGCCAAATGCAAAGTACACTCCACAACAATGGCATATAAAAGCAATGACAGGTAATTTTCTAAGCAAATGTAAAGTCATAACACTCTTGCAAAGAAAGTTGCCGTAAAATCAAAACCATTTTGCCATTTCAGTTTTTTAATGGGAGGCAACCATGCAAATTGCAATGACCAGCGCTGTTGAAATCAGTCTTGTATATTGGTCCAGCATGCACAAATATATGTTTGTACAACTAAAACAAGTGCCCATCTCAAATATATATTTTTAACAAGAGATTGAGTTTTTACATTTTTTCTGCAATATAATTTCAATAAATCTGCTACACTTACAAAGTGGACAAAAATTTTACACAAATACTCTGTTAAAGTTGAAACTTTCAACGTTTGGGTTTTGGTCACTAAAAACATAATCAAGCGAGCATCTTACATTAAAAATTTACTAAACTGCTCTAAACCATGGTTTCATAACCTGTGGCTTTCAATAAAAATGTATGCAGCCGTGCATATGTAATTCAAAACATAAGTTTTGGCAGCCATGCATTAATAAAAAACTCTGTTTAAATAGGATACTTAGCTTAGCAGAAAGATGGCCAAATAGAGGGTGGAAACAGGCTAAGCTCAGTGTGTGGAAGCAGAACAGAAGCAATGCATAAAGTAACAAAAGTTTGAACTCACTGGCAACCGTAATTCATAAAAGTAAATGTGATGCAGCTGTCAACAGCAAAAAGGTTGTGCAAGTCTGCTCTAAACAGTCAAATGCTAACCAAAACTTTTTATCCATGAAATTTGAAAGTCTTGAAGCCAAATGAGATAAGAAACAATAACGAAACAATAATGCGGCAACCAAAAACAACCCTTTTGTTCTTTTCATCTTGGGTGTCAGTTAAGTTATCTTTTAACATGGAAAACCCATGGCGAATATCAACCAGTAGCGTGATCACAGAAATAATCATGATTGTAACCAGCAGTTTAAAGGTTTGTAAGTGCAACTGTGTATGAGCCCAAAAATAATGCCTTGAAGTCTGAGAAAGAGTCATGAAATGAGCATGGAACACCAACGGAATTTGAAAAATAGCAAGGAATACACAGTTTAAATGAAAATGACAACATTTGTCAATGGTTGTGGTACATCCATATCAGTTTGTGAGGTCAGATAGAAATATCCTTGAGGAACAAAAGTCACATGAATACTACATGTTACGCTAGAATTTTAACAACTCAATCACCTCAAAAGCCTAAAAAAACAAATAGTTGAAGCAAGTGAAGAGAATAATGGTGAAAATCAACAAAGAACAAGTGAAAACTTCTTGCAAATACAGCATAAAGAGTTCCTATTCAAAAGAACTTTATCATTCTTCAACCAGTTCATCTGACAACAACAGACGTGCAGTACTCTGGGAAGATCACTGATGGAATGTACAGGGTAGTCCATAAGTCCATAACCACAAATATATCTCATGCATCCAGTACGTCTGTATGCTGTCCTTCATTCTCACTGCATAATATTATGCAACGCCATGTTCTATGAGGCATTTTGCCAGTTTCAAACAACCTGCTTTCCTATTTTGACATCGTTTTGCATGTCGGTGGATTCATTTTAAATTTTTTTTCAAATTTGGCACTTATTGTATCCAAGGTGTCACCAGTATTGTGGTGTTCATGTACCCATGTGCTTTTTACAGTCTGCTCTTCAAGTGTAAATGGACTTTGATCTGCCATACTTTTTATGTATTATAACTTTCATATATATATAATATATTTTCTCTGAAAAGCAAGAAATTTTTTAAAAATACATGCATAACAAACTACCGCATGATAACATGTGAATGGGTATGGACTTGTGGACCACTCTGTAGAATGGTTGGAGAACACTACAAGACTCCAAACTTTGCCTTGTTAATGTCAAACAAACTATGTTCGATAGTTGTTACAGTAGTCTGTTTTATCCCATGCAAATGGTGCAGCACTTAGTTCCTACATAGCATGTGGCCCACAACAGTGAGTGTTACGTGGCTCAATAAAAAGTGCTGAACAACCCACAATCCAGCCGAGACCCACAGTTAGCCAACCACTGGCATGGAATGTTATTGGTTAAATTACTGGATTACTCATTGGTGTAAAGTGTTGAGTTTTCATTATATTTATTATATCTTAATCCTATTGTCATTTTCCTGCAGTATCTCAAAGTGGTCCCCACAGAACGTTGTCAGTAAAAGTGTCCTGCTAGATAAAAAAGTTGAAAAGCACTGCTTTATATGATTATTTCACACTGAACCCAAAATAAACAATCGTCAAAATTTGTTATGTCTGGATTACATTCATGCAGCTTTGCTGAACAGTCAACAAAGAGAACCACCAAACTGTCATTCAACTAGCCATGCAATAACTTACTGGGAGGAATCGCTTTACGTGAATAGATGGTCACCACTATACAATTGTCAAATTCACTTCACAACATGGCACAAATCACACAGTAATACCTGAATATGGTGATGCATCAAAAAAATCATGATCAACAAAATCTTCTGCCATTGACAACCATTCACTTACAAGTTTGATAGTTGGACACAGGAACTTACAAATACTATGTTCACTGCAAATTAAAATTGTAGTTTCAGCAAGTTTTCCTCAAAACTAGTATGAATCAACACAATACAGCTCTACAATATCCCAGGTTGATGAATTGCAAGTTTATGTCAATCAGGTATTGAAGTACAATGGTAACAGCACAGTCAAACTCTTGCAAGTAAACACTTTATCTTAGAAGAATTAGACCATCATTGTTTTAAAGGTAAGAATTGCATGCTTTTGCATATACACAAAAAATCATCAAAAGTCAATCACTAAAGGAATGATTTACACACTACACAATAGCCAAGTTCAAGATATAGCATGTGTCATACAAAGAAATAATACTGCACCAACAACATTCGCTTTGTTTTCAGCTGCCCTTAAATCGAACACAGAAAAACCCAGTTTTGTCTATAGCCTAGTGTACTTGGAAAGTAAGTTTGGGCCAGAGCATTAGCATACCACACAACCTAGGCTTTTTTTCACTACGACATTTCACAAAAACAGTATTCTTCACTAGCTTACTTTTTCAGACATTATATATGACTGAATTTACTTAACTTTTTTCAGTCATTATACAAAATATATATTCAGTCTATGACTGAAAAAAAAACAGCCACACGTTAACAAATTAAAACTTGTCACTTCCATAGTTTGTGTTTCAGAGACAGTAGGACTTTAGTAAACAGTTCTTCAATCAAGCTCTATTGATGTTAAAAACATAAAACAGGTTAAAAAACTGACTATTAAAATGTTAATATGTTCATAGCTAGTTACAACTATCTTTGTCCAGGCAAACACAAAATGTTGAGAGATTCAAGCACAAATGTCATAAAATGCCAGCACTCCAGGTAGCAACAAGCTGATAAAAACAACAGGCAGGAAGCACTGATTAAAAGATAAGACGTTAAAAAACAATAATACCGGACAGTGGACAGAAAATTATATATGTATATATCAGACATGGGGTAATCGTAATTGTCGATTGTAATCGATTTACAGTTTTTTGAGCATTTGTAATCATAATCGATTGAACTGACCAAAAATGACCTGTAATCCAGGTTTTTTTAAAGGTGTTTTAGGGACCCGATTTGGGTCCCTAGAATTGAAAATCGGGTCCCTACATTCAGAGGAATTTATCATCAGATCCTTAGAATCAGAGAAAATCGGGTCCCTGTAATCAGAGAAATCGGGTCCCTACAGGTCCATTCCAGGTACCTAACATTTTCCTTAAAAAAAACTGTGTAATCGTAATTGAATACATTGCGAATTTATTCGTAATCGATGATTACTTTCATGATTAAAGTTGGAATTTTTCATGCTACGTCACCGTGAGATGAACTGCGGTTTTGGAAGCTAGGTTTCCTCCTTTATCATTCGTTGTCATGGTAATGTTTCAGGGCAGGTCATTTGCCTATCTGTGTGATAAATCCAGATAGTCCATTAGCAAGCACAGCTTTTGTAGTGAGTTCTCGCTTTGTTCCAGCTAGCCTTCCTATTGGTCGCCAGAAGTAACGCAGTGAGTCTAGTGAGATGTAGCAACAAAAATAAGAGCTTTACTTAAAAATGGGTTTGCATTTGGCAACAGAATACATATTAAGAGGAGAGATGTTGGTTTTGTTTATATATATTCAGAGTGAACACGTGAATGTAAGTGCTGGTGTAAGCTATGTAAGCCTACACTAATTTGTATAAATGAACTTTTTCAGAGGAATAACATAATTTAACCCAGTCGAAAGCACCTTTCCACAACGCTGATAACTTTGCATGTCAACAAATATCATAAACGGATATTGGAAAAAAAAAGCTCAACGAAACCAGTGAGGTTTTGTTGACCAAATGACTTTTGGTCCAATAGACAGATGCGCAGCTATATTGGCATCATTGTTAATTTTATTTCAAAGGAAAAGCTACACAATGCTATGCTGCGTTTGCAGACAATCCAAAGGCTACTACACAGTTACGAACATCATAACCAGCAGTTTGAAGAAATAGACAGCAATTTTGAAATTACAGCAGGCCTGCTAACAAATGACTTTTCAGCATTGCTGGACGAGTGTTCGAGCCTGATAGATGTTGTTTGTCTGATGAAAAGATTTGAACCGTTGATTTCACCACCTGTAACAAACGTTTTTAAAAATTGATTAATTTTGTTTAATCAATATTATATAAAGTGTTTGTAGCAGTGGCGTAACTGACGGGGGGTCAGGAGGGTGAAATTCCTCCCTGGCAAGCTAAATGAAAAAACTAGGCCCCCACATAGGTCATATTTCAGTTTTTGTAACTTTTGGTTTTCAGTAGGTTGCCGTTTTTGCGTGTTTGGGAGTAGTTTTTGTTGACTTAGGGTTTTAGTATAGCCATCCATCCGGACTCATCATCATTTCTCATGTTTTTTTTCTGTGTGTTGGCTAGTGAGCCCCATACAGTGGCCAGTGGGCCTGTTTCAGCTCCGTTTTTCCACCCTTGGTTCAAACCTCTAGTTACACAACTGGTTTGTTGCATGCACACAATGTAAACAATTAATGTGTTTCTTCTTTTTTCCAGTGCGTAATCTTCACAGATTGGTAATTTCGTTTGTGGAATTCAGTCGTTTATATGTTGTCTGAAAATATACTTACATCAAACCATGCAAATGGGTTTTGTTTCATTCTGAAGATGTTTCAAGACAAATGTAATCACAATTACTTTCAATGTAATCATAATCAATCACATTGTAATTTTGGTTATTCGTAATCGTTATCGAGCATGTGGCCAGTAATCGTAATCAATTGCATTTGTGATGTAATTGCCCCATGTCTGGTATACATATACCGTAAACAATTATAGTATGAACCAGTACATGTCAGGGAACAAATCCAATATTTTTCCTTATGGCATAAATCCAAAAACACAATGAATGAAAAGGGATCGGATATGTTCCCTAACATTCACCAGTTCATACTACAATAGTGTAAAGTACAGTAGAATTCACCTATAGCAATGCTTTTTCGTCAGTCCTGGCAGAATATTTATATTTTACATGCATTTGACTTCAGCTATAACAACTTCGGCTATATTGTCACTTTGCCTAAACAACGCTTATCTTTGGTCCCAGAGAATATTTTGTTCTTTTAGAACAACAGTTGCAGGTTTTCTTTGNAGTTTTAAGTGTAAATTCGGCTATGTTGAGCCACCACACAAATCTTTTATGACTGANTGAGAACACATTTAGTTAAGCGGCGAATCATTGAGCCATGACAGGTGTGATATGAGAATGGCATCAAGAATTGCACCATCAACAGCAATGAGGACAATTATTACATAAAGTTTGTACAATGCAGTATGTGGGATTACTGCAGCTGTAGTCAGTTTCATCGATAGTCTTGGTAGAACAGTGCATAAATTGTCAAACAAAGCAAGAAATATCCCATTATGGAAAGTATGACATCGTTGTGTCATTCAATAGCAAAAATGGTACAAAAGTAGCAAAACCTGCAAGAGATTTCGATATCCCAAGAACAACGTTGACTACAAATTTGAAAAATAAAGACAAAATAATTTCTCACATTCTCCAGAGTATATGCGAAAATACATTACAGCAAGTGGTAATCATGATCAAGAATATGTTTAACCCTTGCCAGGTTCTGGGATTGAAGTTACACACCATTTTAGAAACGTATTATTGTAGTTTGGCCACAACAACAGTTTGCCTATAATAACATTTTTTCTCCAGTCCCACGAAGTGATGTTACTGGGCAATCATACTGTATAGATATATATATATATATATATCAGGGTTTTTTTAACACTTTTCATACTGGCCCATGTATATATATGTGAGAAGACGTGCACAGGATACCAGGCAACGTATATATACGTTCTTAACTAAAATCCTGGTTTTATGACCCTGGGAGCCAAACTAACAAGTCATTAAAGTGTTTTTTGGAAACTAGGCTATCATCCAAGTCTTCAGAGCCGTGATCAGCTTTCTAGCTTATCTGGAGCTGAAATTATGGCTCACAAACCAAAAATTGGATGTAATATCAAATCCCACAAAAGGTAACATTGGTCATTTTGGCTAAAAGCCATAACTTGCCAGCCGAATGAGCTAGAGAGTTGTTCAAACCCTCTAAAGACTCGCAAGGTCTTGTAGTTTAGAATTAAAAAAAAAATTTTAGTTTTTGGTTGATGATGTCATGATTAAGGTAGGTTATGCATTTTTTTAATGATGTCATCAGTTGATCCAATGAGCCAATTTTGTGGCTTAATTCTAGGCTACCATACAAGTCTTTAGAGCCCTTGATCAACTTTTTAGCATTTCTGGGTCTAGAGTTATGGCCAAAAAATTCCAAATATTTCAGGAATTCTCTGAAGTTATGGCCAAAAATTTTCAAATATTTTCAGGAATTGCGCCAAAAAAATGGCCTGTTGTGTTGGCACCTAGTGCCAAGTAAATTTGGCCACAAAGGCGAAAACACGCCCCCATTATGATGTCACCCAAAGTAAACCCCAAGCCCAAAGAAAAAAAATTGTTTCAGTCTAAACTAGAAGACTTGCTGAATCCGTAGAGGGTTTGGACAACTCCCTAGTTCAATCGGCTGGCGAGTAACAGTGTTGCAAAGCTCTGCTAAAACAGTGGCTCTTGTGGTCCTTAACTCTTTGGCACCTGGGTGGTTTCAGCGATTTTCGCAAAAAAATCAGCAGTTTTCTGTTTCCTTACCAACACCCTAGCTCCTCCACCGATTGCGATAGAGAGCTGTTCAACGGCTCAAACGGATCTGCCAGTCGAATAGATGGCACTCGAAGAAAAATTTTTTCCTTGGGGCGTGCAGGTTTTTTTGTGAGTGACGTCATAAGTGGAGGACTTTTAGGCCACCTTGGCCCACTTTGCCTGGTCCTAAGCACCAACCATTAGGTGGTAGTATTTCG
>JGI24158J21664_10001576_pt1 | contig 26028 bp, 17 predicted proteins | sample Ectturendosymbi3_FD_21664 | JGI IMG/M metagenome (IMG submission 21664) | reverse complement strand
AGCTGCTGAAGAATTTGTGACACCATGTGAACTACGTTGGTAACAGTTACTACTTGTCTTCAGACAAGGGGTACGAGAGAATTTTATGAAAGCTCAGAGGGTACGAGTGCGTAGAAAGGTTAAGAACCACTGGCCTAATGTCTGCCTAGCGCATCTACCACACCCAATCCTGATTGAAACCACTCCTCCGCTTTTTTATTTTTGACTAAGGAAGCGTAGAGTCCTCACAGGATTTGAATGACAGGTTTCATCAGCGGTTTACTTTAGCTTTCGACAAACAGTGATCGACTTCAGCGTATGACGCGTAAATATCTATAGTTAAAGATTTCCTTGGCTAAATGAACAGCAATTATCTCGGAGCTCTTGCGGCTTGACAGTTTAATCATGAGAGTATTGCGTTCTAATTCCTAAAATAAAACGCGGGAAGCTAGAAGGATAAACTGGTGATATTCGACTACGATTCTGGATCTCTACAGCACTACCAAATTGCCGGAATTAAACAAAAGAAAAATAACAACCAAACCAACAGCGCAGTATCTTTTTGCTTAAAACTTTAATTGGCAGCTCAGAATGCAGTGCTCTGCCTAAAATCGCTACATGCAGCGTGCATACCGATTTGTGAAGCTCAGCATATGCGAAGCGATGATCCATTTCGGCATAAGGAGATATTAGCAGCATTACGAAATATAAAAGGAAAACATGTACGAACGAATCACACGTCACTTGATGTCGCACGAAGGGTCTTTGATGTTAGGACGACAGCAGCGATTGGCTGTTTCGATTACAGCAGTTGCCACCTTCACCCAGCGCTGATTTTCAGTTCAGACCACATCTATCTGCTTCTTTGCCAACTTTTCGTGTTACTTCCACCCGGTAAATCCGACGCAGACTCTAACTTGTGATGTATTTGTTACCCTTGCAGTTTACACGAACAGCGTCGCCGACAACATCACTAGTATCTTGTACACTGGATTCACAGAAGAACTTGTTGATTTGTTGCAAGTTCAAGACAATACGTTAGTGGTGAGTGACGCAGTGTCGTTTTTAAGGCGTGCGATTGTGTCCACGATCCAACTCAAGTATATAGTAGTAAGAAATCCAGACGATATGCAGCTGGACAAACCTTTTTTGATTAATCTTGCCATTTTTAAAATTGCATTAATAAAATGCATTTGTGGTGTTAAAAGCCTCTCTTTTTTATTCGCAGCGAAACAGTCACAGATTTTTCCCACTTTTGTGTGGTACACGAAAGGCCTTAAAGTCGTGCAAGTTCAATCAGCAAGCTCCATGTTTTTCAGAATTATCACTGAACAAGCTGTTTTCACCGTACTAAAGTAAAGTGCCCCTTGTCTGGTCAAAAATTCAATCTGCATATGTGCCATTTGCTTGCTGTTTTCATTTTATTCTTAAACGAAGAAACGACTTGTTAACAGTATTTGCGATTTGAGCTGCGCATGAACCACCAGAATAGTTTGGATCATTGATCCAACTTTTTTAGTGTAAAAACGACAAAAACTGCCGGTAAGAGGTAGTGTCATGCACGGATCTGAACAAGCTGCCTCGTGAAAGATGGTCTAAGCTTCACTCAAGCCCTAAGGCAAGTTTGGAAAGTTTTCACAAGGACCACTTCACTTACGTTTGTTGAAGTGTACGTACCAGCTGGTTGTCATCGAGACTGCACCGAACATCATCTACGACTGGGGTGGGCAAACTGCGGGCCGCATGCGGCAGGGCAGCCACACGTACATAGATAGCAGTACATATTTCGAGTCTATGTTAAAGTAATTTTGTGGATTAGATTAGAATTCTCGAGATTTTATTCCATACGTTTCATTCGCAACCGCATTTTTACTCAACCGGAAAACCGCATTTTTACTTAACCGGAAGTGACTATTGTGCGATGTATGCGCCCACCCGGTAAAATATAATGTAATATGTGTGGCCCCCGGTAGCAATGAAGTTTTCAGTGTGGCCCTCTGAAGAAAATGTTTGTCCATCCCTGGTCTAGGAGGTATCTTCAAACCTGTTTGTTGCAAAATATGTTACTTCAAAGATGGTCACCATATATAGAAAGCGTCAAACGAGAAAATGCTGGTCTTAAAAAGATTTAGGATACGACAGCTTTTTCGTCAAGGGTTGCGCGAAACTTTCACGTATCAAAAATCGTGTTTTTTTGTGCAATTAAGCTGTTATGATTTTACGGTCTGGTGGCAATTCGGGGTAGTTGCCGGCCGTATTAAATTTTTGCCCAGTCAGCAGATGCATTTCTTTTGCTGGTCTCGCGTCTCAGCCTTTCGCGCAGCACAATGTGAAACTGACTATCTTGCGCCCACTCTCTGTTGCCATTTCTCAAACGCGAAGTTTGGATCCACCGGATTCACGGGTTTAGAATGCTGCAGCACCCATACCCTCACTATCTGCCCCAGAGCTAAAGTATATACTCCTGGAAATTCTTCATCATCGAACTCGATGAACAGACCGTAAGTTGTCCTCCAACGTCCAATCGATCGACGACCTCTCCATGGACTGCATGGCCTGACTGTTCTGGATGGTGAGACAAGTGAATGGCTGCTCAGCACCTGTCCCGAGATCTAGTGCGGCGTAGAAGTGGACTGAAAGAACTGGCTCATAAGATAAAGAAGGTTGACTTCCAGAACTCCTGCGAGGTGTTGGAACATTTAACAGGTAGCTGTCCGTCCTATCGCCTGCGGAAAGAAGTTTGGTTGAGCAGGTGCAACTTAACTTTAAGTCGGCGCTGCTATGTATTGTAGAGGCTGATTTTCTGTGAAGTATGTTCACGATTTCGCCCTCGTCGTTCAAACGTGGACATGATTTTTACACTACGACAGCACCAAGAAAATACTTGGAACAGCGAAAACCACTGATTGTTGTATTCATTGACTTGGCAAAGGTATTCGATTTGGTGTGTCGCAGAGTACTGTCGGCGATTCGCCAGTGACTCGGCTGCGGCTGCGCAGACACGGTGCTATCCATTATCAGCGGTTTCTACGACCACATTCAAGCCCCTGTCCGTTTGCAATAGCTCCTTGGATCAAACGTCGCTGCATCTGCGCCCTCGTTTCTGAGCTAGACGCACGCATTGGCAAAGCTGCCTTTACGTTTGGAAAACTTCGTTTTCGAGTGTGGGCAAACCAGCACCTTAAGGTCCGGTCAAGATCCGCATCTATGTTGCTTGCGTGCTCAGCATGCTACTCTGCGGTTGTGAAACCTATGTAATATGCTGACACCAGGAAAAAAGCTCAATGCATCCATTGCCGTTGTCTGCGATCCATCCTCGGCCTCCCTTGGCGTGACCGTATACCAAATACTACCATATTGGAGAGAACTGGTGCTCCAGATATATTCTCTCTCCTTAGAATATATCGACTCCGTTGCAGTGGTCTTGTGTACAGAATGGAAGATATTCGGCTTCCGAAGGACATCTATGGACAGCTACCTTCTGCCTGTCGACCTGTCGGTCGCCCCAAACTCCACTACAAGGATGTACTGAAAAGGGATTGAAGGGACTTAGTAGAAATACGAAAAACTGGGAACAACTGATACTGGAGCATGTTTCCTGGCGATGTTCAGTTTGCGACTGGAAGCAGCATCTATTTCTTTTCACCACGACATTCGCCATCAAACTACTGTATACTTGCATGCGCACTTTTTAATCGAAATTTTTGATCAGAGTTCGTTGTAGAAGGTCATCTTTGATGTGTTTGTCGAAAGCCACCCACGCAGAAGGAAGTTGGATGTTTGTTTTTTGTCGCCGAGGTATTTTACGTGTCTTGTTTTTGTCGCCGAGATATTTTACGTGTCTTACTTTTTGCTTTACGTTTCCTCGTTATGATCTGGAGATTCGCAGTCAATCGAAGACTTCAAACTATTCATTGAATTTACGTGCAGGACATCAAGGCAGCGGCGTTGCGGACCTTGACATCCATCGTGCACCTCGACTGCCGCGATCGAACCCCCCGACTTGGTGCTATTGTTGACGTCACGGGCGTTTCGCAATATCACGGATTTCTGCCGGTGCTCGTTAGAAGATGCATCGATAGCATGTGTTCCAAGAAGCAAAACAATCAAGGTTGGTTTGAAATGAAGTGGTAGAGCACTACTTTTTGCACTAAGTGTCACTGGTTTTGTGTGTTTATGCTTAATTGCCAGTTAGTAATGTCTACCAGTGTTTTCTCTCTCTCTCTTTGCGGGCGAATCAAGCCAATTGTTTTTACGCTTCTCTTGAGTTTCTTTTGGTTTGACTGTCGTCACCGGAATAGTGCAATCATGATATTCTGAACAATGTTTGATTGCAAGGACTCCTTGTCAATTGCGCGGTCTTCACGTGCGTGTGATGCAGTGGCAGTCTTTTTGCTTTTTCATATGCTTTGATTGGCGTAACGGCCGCAATATCCTGCGCACTAAATCGTAGACTGTTTTTATTTTGCTGAGGCAGGCGCGGGTCATGCACTTGTTCAAAAGCGATACGAGTGACGTAGGGTTGCCAGAGCAATCGTACGTATCTTGATCTAAAGACTAACATTGTTCGCCTGAGGTGGTGCTGCTGATTGGTCGACTAATCTTTCTTTGTTCTTTTTTCTCCAGAAAACCTTGAATTTCCTCACACTTTCGCCACTGCGCTATTTTCTTTTCTCTACCACTTATCGAGTTACGAGAGCGGAGGCGAAGCGCTGGTTCAGAGTGGCATGATGGGACCGCTGCTCTCAGTCGTGACCAACATGGGCGACCAGCAAGAACAAACCACGGTAGAAGAGAGTGTTTTTTGTATTTGTGGTTGTGTCCAAACCGAAATGTACAGCAGCGGTCGTTTCTCGACTCGACCAAATGTTTTTAATCTAAAGCCGCTTTGATCAGATTCGAATCTGGGACGATTTGCTGAAAATCGAAACCTGGTCTTGCTTTGCGAACACCCCAAGCAAGTTTTCATGCGACGCGTTGATGATAATGTACTGACATCGCAGTATGTCGTTTACGCACTTCATTGGTCAATAGTGCAAAAACTCTCACTCACAACTACCGAAAGTTGCCAGGGGTATTCGTCGGCATCTCGCTACTGCCGCAGCCCGCCAGCCATGGGCGTGGGAAGGATTTTTTCCAGGGGGGGGGGCAAAAGTGGTGAAATTTCATTTTTTCTCTCGAAACTAAGAAAGCAACTTATTCTGCTATAAATGTAATAGGAAAACGTCAAATTTCAAAACCCAGAGGCCAAGGCCTTCCCTGCCACCCCGTTCCGACGCCCCAGCCTGTTGACCTGGTCTTGCTCCTCCTAATTCACGTGACGCGGACGAACGCGCATTGACAGACGTGGCTAACGCTACGTCCGTGTTGCATGTTCAGTTCGTGACGAGAGCTGTGCGTGTGATCGACCTCATCACCAACATCGACTGGCAAGCATTCCAGGCGGTCAACGGCCTGCAAGTGTTCATCGATCGCTTGGAGCACGAAGTAGACATCTGCAGAAAAGAAGCCCCCTCTGCCAGCGACACAGTTCCCGGTTCGCCTGGCGTCCCGGCTGCGGAAGGTAACAGATCTCTGTGCTAGGTGCGGCATGCTCATGCCTTACGTGAGGAGTGAGGTGATTTGAAGTGACTTCTTCACTGTTAATGCAAATTTTAAACTTTCGTTATTGCTATGAGAACGATTGTCGGGTTAGTGAGGAACATCTGTTGTTGTAGTTGTTAATAAAAATTTTTATCGAGTATCAAGGGTTGGCTGGCTGTGTGTTTAAATGCTGGGCAACAGCAGTACGAGTGTATGTTTCTCGTTTGGCAGGATAGCAACGCAACAGTTCTTTTTTGCCAACTTTAACTTTTTACTTGTCACGTGTCTTGAGAGTTATTTTTTGTGCATTGTTGAAACGCGCTAGTTTCGTTTTAAATTTTTAGATTACTTATTTCTATGAGCCTCATCTTGTCTTCTGTGTTTTTTAAGAGATGCTGATTTTTATTGGCATATTGTGTGGACTTGTGTACCATTATTTCTTTACATCTCTAATGAAACACGCATTTATATATGAAAGTTGATATTTTTCTAGCACTGTTTTCTCCTGTTGACTACTTTCCTCCTGTAGAACAGAGCTTTTTTTTTACCGCGTTGGGCAATTGATCGTCACGCATAAAATAGTTTATTCCGAAACGTAAAGGCAAACCTGTCCCAGCTGAATTTTCTGAGATTTGGGTCGTTTTTTTTGCTTTTTTTCATTTTCAGACGTACGTACCTATCAGTTATTTTCAGCTGGAACCAGTAACTGCCAAAAAACGCTGTGCGCTTTTTCAGATGCAAACATGGACGTTGATAACGGCAAAGACGAAGCTGCTGCGACAGCGATGGACACGGAGGATGTGGAGAAAAGTAAAATCGAATTTAAGTCAGGTTAGCAGAGAAGACTGAATGTTTTGTGGCGTCATCATAAACCTGTCTCATGTGGAAACTTTTCCCTGCGTCAGAATTTGAGGCAGCGATGATATAATTTAATCGTCTGTTGACTCAGCAAAATGTTGCGTGATCACGCTTTTATAGGTAAGTTTTTGCATGCTGGTCTATTCCAACGGTGCTCAACCTAGCACGGCCACACGCGGCGTTCGATAAAAGTTTATGCTGCCGTGCACGTGTGAAATAAAATACCAATTATGGGGACAGTGCACTAATAAACACTCTTTGTCTACTGTAGGCGGATACATAGCAGAATGATGACCAAACAGACGTGTGGGAGCATGCTAGGTTCAGTGTGTGGAAGCAGAACAGAAGGAATGTAAAAAGATACAAATGATTTGAACACTGGTGGCCCTAATTACTAAAAATAAACGTGATGTGACTGGCAACAGCGAAAAGGTTGTACATCCCTGATTTATTCTCTGTATTTGGATGTTTGGAGAAACAAATCTGAACTTGAAATTTTACGGAAGAAGAGTTCCTACCCAAACTTGGTGCTGATATTCACGAAACATACTTACAGCTGACTGGAATCTTCACCTGTCTGTGATATTATCTTTTGGTAAATTCTGAATTAAGCCGGACCACACGTAACGAAATGCAGACAGAAGACATAAGTCATCTGTTTTTTGGCGTTGAGCAGAAGGGGTCAGTGGGAGGTTGTGGAAAAAATACAAACAATGTGAAGCCATATTTGGTAAGCAATAGTAAATGCAGTTCAACGTGAACATAAAGAGAACATCGTTGGCTGCAGATTTCCTTGAACTTAATTGCTCGACGTTGTCTCCGCAATGCTGCGCCAACACTGCAGTTGTTCCGCACATGACAATCGACCGCGTGTCACTAGACACATAATGCCGAAATAGCTTTGCTTTGCTATGTTGAAATAGCTCCGGCTGAACGTCTAAGCTTCACTTGCTTCATCATACAAGCGTTGTACTGATAGGAGAAAAAGGCCGCCAAAGCATGACAGACGAGACAAAACCGCTCCGTCTCGTATCTTCAAGCTGTGTTCATCTGCTTAGAAAGAAATATAAGGATCTTTGTCAAACTTGCGGCTCTGCTCGACTGGAAATCGACCTTCAGCTGTTTTGGCAATGACTTCGTATTAACGCATTATGTTTAGGAAATTTCTTACGGGAAAGAGTGATTTCTTTATCGTGTTACTGAAGTGGAAGCGTGAAGCCTTTAGCACTGAAGAAGTTATTGTCTAATCCACAACATCGAAGTGGACAGCAAACGTTATTTGCTGTGTCGACAATAAACAAACCCAGCGCTATTAATGAAAGCAATTTGCAAAATTATTGCCAATTATGGCAAGAGGATGTGAAAACATTGTTGATTTGTACAACTCGACAACACGAGTAGCAACAAAAATCTTGACCAGGTCAAGGTTTGGGATTCTGTGTCGGTGATAATTTTTAAGACCTGAGTTTTTTAGTTCATACACGATTCTTCCGCAAATCTACTTAGAATTGATAATCCCCATGACATTGCGCGCAGCATGTGGCTGGTCAATCGCCCAACTTAGCACTGGGTTGCTCTGTAACGCTTTCGTATTTTTAGTCGATCTCTTCAATGCAAGTTCGTTTTTGGTGGTCTCATCGGCCCTGGGTCGGTTGCATTGGCGGCATTGGCATTCGAAGGAGGGTCAGGAGGGGCCTTTCCCCTAGATTTTGAAGTTTGACATTTTCCTATTAATCTTTTAGTGAAAAATTTTTTTTCTCTTAGTTTCGTGTTGGTAATATGAAATTTCACCACTGTTGTCCCCCGTAGACAAAATCCTTAGGCTACCCGCTGGAAAAATCTACTATTGACTCCCCCTGGAAAAAGTCCTTCCCACCAGGGCTCCCACTGCTGTTTTTTTCCTCCCAGATCCGTTTTTTTTCGAGTCTGTCTGGGTGTCTAGGTCCAATTATAAAAAATTTCGTAAAAGCTGTTTTTTTTTGAAGATATAAATTTGGGTAATAGCTACAGTAAGTCTAAAATAGTATAAGAAACAAATTTTCCGGTCATTAGTATTCGCATGAGATTATGAGTAGAAAAAAGTACTAAGTACTCATATTTGTGAAAAAAAACGTGTTCAGTCGGTGTCACACCATCACACCAGTGTGAATATCAAATACTGTAGCTTGCTTGTGATCCGGTGCAGTCAGCCATTCAGTTAGGCTTACAACAAAAGTCACATGAGGGTATACAGCACCAAACGGTTACATGTAAACAAGTGAAAGCTTTGCATTTGGATGAACGATATGTAAGGTCATTGTCTCAGACGCCAACTGAAAAAATTTGATGAAACCATGTTTGAGACTGAATGTTCAAATTTCTTGGTTGCGTTATGCATGTAGATTTAGAAAGTTTTTCCATTGGAGGAAGGATTTGTTGCGAACTTCGAGCTTTTAGATTCTGTTGCAACTCAAGATCTCATAAAAGATCCAAGTGCAATAGCGTATGTGGCCTTACATTTTCCCCATCTTGTGCCTTGAGATCAGCTGGGGGCTATATTGACAGTTTGAAGATTTGACCTTGTGCAATAAATCTATCTCTGATTTCTGATATTGTCTGCGTAACATGAAATACGGCTGATTTTGGAATATTTTGTGATTTAATGAACAAATTTATGGTTTGGCCACACTGTACTGCATCACTAGAAAGAATATTTTCACATGATGAGAATGTTAATGCAAAAACGAGCTCGCTAAAACCGAGACTGTTAAGAAAAAGTTCTTGGCAAAACAAGTACTGCCAAGAAGCCTGCAAAATGGCTATTGGACACCTAAGTCTGAATTGCAGTGAGAGGTGTCATTAATTCAGGACGTGTGTCACCAGCGTTATATAAAACGATTTGAGCAACGGAAAAGTGATTCAAATGTCAATGTTCAAGCTGCAGACGAAAATTTGGATGAGGACCTATCAACAAATCAGTATTGTAATCACCGTTTCACCTCACGTTTTTGCATTCATATGTTTTTTTACTACAAATTAAGGTTTTTGTTTTTTTGGTTGACATATGGTTTATTTCATGCACAGTCCGGGTTTATCAGAAATTACTGGATGGGAGCCCTGCTTCCGACGACCAGGGTCGATGGTTTATCCATAGTTTGGTGTTTTTACTCCGCATAGTCGCTTAGACCCAGATGTGCTCGAAATGAAAAGTTCAGTGGGTGATGTGTGCTATCAGCAGTGTTGTAGTCTGAAGAAAACTCGTGGGTCAAGGTTTTTCGCCGTTGGCTCTGACATCACTGAAATCGAATTTGACGTACTTGCGCTTCAGTGATCGAGTCCAACCCCATTTATACACCAAATCAAGCGAGACTATCGCGCAACAAGCACATTCCCGATATTGAAGAAGAAAAAGCTACAGTGATCAGAAGGGCGCTATAGCTCAACGTACTTTTGTCATACATGAAAGAAGATAACCGACCCGCATCAGTGTTCCTTCTAAGAAATTACGTAGTTGGCTTGAGCCGAAGACAACCGGGTTTTGCAAAAAATCGTTGTCGAGCACCTTGCAGTTGTTTCAACAAACTACGCCCTGTTTTTGACATGTGTATCCAGGAACTCTACTGCACTTCTGGAAGACGTGGGACCACGGTCAGCGACTTGCACCGCCATGTTTCGTCGTAACTAGCGAACGCGTCTGCGCTGCTAAGCCTTGGTCTATATTCTATAAGTAAAAGATAATAACCGTTCATTGCACAGGCATTTGTTTATAACGTCGAAACTCCTAATCAGTCACTGTCCGCAGCAAGCCCAAACAGCATTCGCCGGCGTTTGGTTTCCTTGAAGTCTAACTGGTCACGAACAACGAGTCTAAATCACGAACTACTACTGTAAGCAAGCTTATTAACTCACAATATACGTTTCATTCCTGAACGTCGAAAGTAGCCAATCATTTGTTCGCCAATGCACTGGCGCCAGTAGCGCTACAACTTATGTAACGACTGTGCTGGAGTAGATCGCACACGTTTCAGCACGACCATACAAAAAGTATTGTAGTTCAGCCAATAAATTTGAACCTTGCTATTTGCTAATCTGATTTTTTGAATAGTGCTGCCCATACCTTGTTGGTTATGTTGTTACAGCACAGCATATCTGCTGTATATTAATTTTCTCGAGGCGCACCTAGCAACACCTCACAGCACACCGTTTTGAGAATCAATGTGTTAAAAATTTAAATTATTCGTTATTTTTGCTAAATTGTCGAAACTACTTTTTTCACGCCAAGATTATCTAAACAGATTATCTTGCATGCCTTGGGAACCCCTGTGCTAGTTGAAGCTTTTTCAGTGGGTCAACAATGCTTTTGAGCTGATCAGGATTAATCGTTGTGTCGCGTAAACGTAACTAATTGTTTTAGCTCGAATCCAACGGTCATGCCTGAAACTTCCTTCGAGCAGCACTTGTAAAAGAAAAATTTGCGTTCACAAACAACATAGTCACACACATCGTTTTTCCTGCAAATGCGTTGAAGTACAATGCATGTAAGTGTTAACAAAACCGATTTTCGATTGTTGATCACCGGGTGATTATTTGGTTAAACGAACCTTTTTCTTCCTGTAGCACAAATTTCATTCTCCAACAATGCTTCCTTCAAGATATGCACCTGCTCAATGGAGCTTCGAAAGTGCTATTTGAAAGATTAGCAATACGCAAGCGGCAAAGTGTTTAATAGCAGAACGCCCAAAACAAACGCAAGTATCTGAGCAATTAACCATTCTTTACGCGATTGTCAGGTATAGTCTCGGTCCAAACAAGATTCTTTGCATTTATTTCGTTAAAGAAAGTGATGCTTACCTTGAACGAGTGAGGTATCACTAGGGTCGACAGTAGTTGCTATAGCCGTGCGTCCGCCACAGCACAGGCGTCACCAGTCACTCCTTGCGTCTCGTCGACACCGATTACGAAGGTACTGCCAAATCTGCTGCACATGCCTTTTTAAACAAATTATTTGTGTGTTCTTTGGCCTTTTAATATTTTTTATCCAACAAAAAAAGAAGTGGATTGGCAAGCGAACTGATTACCGAGCGATGGATTGTTTACGGAAACTAGTGGAAATGAGATGTAAATGTTACACATGAATATTTTTTGCACATTTAGTAGATAACAAAGCGTGAAGATGGCTTGTTGCATGAAAGTTTGTAAAATGCATTTATTTTAAAACTCAGCAAAGAAGTCTGCTTTTTCGCCAGTGGATTAAAATCTGAACTTAGCTTTGTTTGGCGATTCCCAAGATAGATATGAGGTGTTGTGTTGCTCAGTTGACTTTGATCTGCAGCAGCTTTGTTAATGTTCATGACGCTGAACGTCTGCTCACACACACAGGCTGAGCCAAGTAATACCAGCATGCTGCGTGCCATGTTCCGGAGGTTTGGAAATACTTTTTCGTTAAGTCAAGCATACAAATCATTCAGTTTCAGAGAATTGAATAATTTCTTGGAGGTACGGTCAAACTGAAAATTATGACCTTTTCCGAATGCAGCTCCTGTAGTGATGTTTCAGAGTCTCGTGGTAGTGTACGTGAAGTGATCACCCAACCTTTCGAATGAGATGCGGACATTCTACCACTGAGTTGTAGCCGGTCCTATTTTGGAATTATTTGTAAAGGATAGAACTAGGAACCAAATCAGTTGCTAACGTCTCAAAAGTAGACTCCTGTTCTTGCATTAAACGCTTCCTGAAGCAGCATTTCGCTTCATAGCAAAATGACGCTGGTATTCATTTTTTGAAAGCCGTAGCACTTTCATGATTTATGAGACATACAACCATTGGTCAGATTTTAGTAGTCTTTTTTGTCTGCTTCTCATGAAATACTCGGCCATGTCTGTCCATTCTTTTCTTCGGACCGCTTATCTACATAGAAAGGTTAACACCTTTAGCATTTAGCCAGGTTCTTGATATTGTTGCAAATTAATGTGCAGCAAGCGATCATTGATCGTGGTTTTGCAAAATGACTTTTGTCAGGTTGAGTATCCACAAAAAAGGACATTATTGCGAAGCCAAAAAGTGTTTTAACAAAGTGGAAAGCAGAGCGGAGCAATACAATGCGCCTTGTGCTAGGGGAGCATGACTGCATGAGCGTTGCAAGGAGTGTCAAAATGGATTGGCTTTATTAATAAAATTTGGAGAAGTTCAATGGGCTGGATCGAAAAGGTCACTGGGTCGTGTTTACTACCAGTGATATGGTTACAGCGAAAAATTTTAAAAGTGCAAACGAAGAAGCATTCATTTCCTGCCGGAACAGCATCTTGGTATATCCCTATAATAAAAATAGTGTAATGTCGTTTTTGCTAAGCGATATTGCCAATAAGAACAAAATATTTAGATTTTGGTGACAAAGGAATTACACAGGCGATTGAATTGAATGGTGTAAAATCATAATAATGGGAAACATGTAAAACTTTTCACATTTTCACTTGGCATGCACCCAGTAAAATCGCCAAGTTTCGCCAATAAAACTTGGCAAGGAAACGTGTTGTTTTAAGTGCTGGTATTGATTTTTCCATTTAGTGTTGAAAGAGAATGGAAAATGGTTTTTGAAAATGTATGGAAACCCTGACTATCGCTTTTGTGGAACTTCAGAAACGGGTGCACATCTTGTGCTCTACTCAACTGACACACCCAACACAGTACCAAGATTTTTTTGATTTCGAAAATTTGTGAATCATCCGGTCCAACTGTTCCTGGAATGTTCAACTTGTGTGATAATTTATTTTTGTAATAGGATTTGTTTCAAAGGGTGCGTTATCCACAACGTGGTGTTGGCATTGCAGGGTTTTTTTCCCGGTTGCAAGCTTGTTATTCTACTGATGAAATAACTAACTGGTGTTTCTGCGTCTTCCTCGATGTTTTGTTACATCTGGCAACTCACTTTCGTTTCCGCAGGAGCGCAGTGTCTACCTCAACGCGCGGCACTCTTCAAATCTGTGTTAAACTTCTTGAAGAAAGCAATTTCGGATCAAGCATTCGGTGAGCAGGTTCGTCACATGATGGATGGGACACTGCCCAATTCGCTGAAACACATCATCGGCAACGTGGAGTACTACGGACCGGCTCTCTTCCTGTTGGGTAAGTTGGTGATTGGATTCTAAACTGCTGTTAATAACTTAAGTTTTATTGAATAGTGAAAAGTGTGTAATCGACAACTAAACATAAGCCTCGAAGGTGTGCTGCATTATCCTAAGCCAGTGGTTCCCAAACTTGGCGTAATAAGGATTTCTTTGGCGGGTAGTGCGGAACCATAACCACAATGTTGTTCTGTATTCTTTTATGACGCAAAATATTGAGGGTAATGAGACATATTCGCTGCCTTGATTTGGGTAACGGCTCGAACAAGTTTGGGAACCACTGTCCAAAGCTTACCAAACCGGGTAGGAAGGCTTACGTGAGCGGAATATCCTAGCATCTCATGGCTCACGGCTATATGCTGCACTGCGTTGGCAAATCTAGCAGTAGTTTGTAATGACTGCAGCGACGGTTTGGCAAGTGGCAAGTATTGGGACGTTAAATGTTGTGCCTTCGAGCCTCTCGTTTTTTCGCGATAATCCTCACCCAGTTTCTCAAAGCGCTGTAAGCCCAAGGTTGTGATTTTGTGCTTGAATTTATTTTTCCGATGCGCGAGATCTTCCGTCTGATTAGATGCTGCGCCAGATTTGGAACACCCTGTATGATCCATTTTCTGGTAAAACGTACAGATATCAAGTATTGCGTCCATTCGCACCCATGGCGGTCCTGCACATTTGGTGGTCTACTAGTGCTAGTTTCAGATGGCTTGCTTTATACTTGCTAGAGCATGCGTTGAAAAACTGCGCGTTGTTTTTTTGTATTGTTCGGGTCATAGCAATCGGCGGCATGCCGAAGCCTTTAATTTACTTCTTTCTGGGCGGTTGAGGCTAACGTCCTTGCCCAATGGAGCGCTACGACGATTCGCTCAGGTGTACGTGAAGTGAACACCCAACCTTTCGAATGAGATGCGGACATTCTGCCAATGAGTTGTCGCCGGTCCTATTTTGGAAGTATTTGTATAAGAATAGAATTAGGAATTAAAGTTGACGAGAACGTTTGTGCAGTACTAACCATCCTGCATCTTGGACGTCGTTTTGTCCATGTCACAAACTCTTGGGGGCGCCTGAATTTGTCCTTGTTAAACCAATATGCGCTGTGACGTCTAGCAAATCTGCTGCCGCTGTTACGTTGGTAGTGGAATTGTGACGTGTAAACTTAAAAGCTACTGTCTGAGCTAGAAATTGCGCTGATTTATTTTTCTTTGAGATCTGATGAAGTTTTTGTGGAAGCTTTTATTGAACGGCAACATGTTTTTCAAGCTGTTTGTACACGTTGGACTGCGTTTGACAAAATAGACGGTTTTTTTAATTTTAGAAATGCAACTAACCAGAAAAAATTCATTTATAGTGACACATTACACGAAATCTTCCAGCGTAAGCGTGCTGTGAAAGTGGATTCTACGGTAACTTGCTAAGACTTGCGAGGCCAACACAAGCCATGTATGTGGCGCTGAAATGCGTTCTCATCAGCGCTAAGCTTTTTTGCGGTTTAGACTTGGCCAACTGCCTCGATTTCAAAATGCCCCTCTGCTCGTGCGTGCTGTACCCAAACACCACGCCTCGAGGTTCATGACAAGCACTGCCGGGAGTATTGTGTTCAAGTTCATTGTGTCGAGCCTTCCGCTTGCCGCTTACAATACAAGGTGCCTCCAAGAATTCATCATCTGAGATGTGCATGTCTGAGCAACTACAGACTCTAGGAGCTGTATGGAATTAAACAGGCTCAGTGTTTAGAAGAACAACATTTCTTCATGAAAATTAGATTAAGGATTTCACAAGTTTTGAGTTATTCGTAAAAATTAGATTGAGGACTTCAAATGCAAGAGGATTTTGTAACAGATTTCACAAGATTCTGATCTAAATCTTTTGGCCATCCTCAAACAACCTTACTTTCTGAAATTGTTGTGCCATTTACAAATATGAACTACTGTGCTTTTATATGAATTCACTTACATTTAACATAAACCACACAATTTTAAGTTGTTTTCACACGTTCTGTTGAAATGTGAGATATATTTAAAAAAATTTGGTTAAGAGATTGCATAATGGACGGTAACAACTCTTTGGAACACCCTCTATAATCCATCCACTGTCTAGCAGCCAAGCAACGGGCCTAAATAGTTTCAGTGGACAAGACGCTTTTCAGCTTGCCAAGTAATGTATTTGATAACAAGAGTCAGAGCGCAGCACACAAGGAAAATTTCAGCTGAAGTCGTCCTATAATTGCTTTCATCATGATTACCTTCCATGTGCCACATATTGTCCTGGCATTGCTGAACACTACAGTTTCTGCGAAATTGTACCCAACAGATTGATGGAAGTCTAAAGCTGGCTTGCGACGCATTTTGTTCCGAAAAATAACGACCTTGAAACTGGTTGCTGTAATAATCTAGCCTGAAATTAATGAACACGCTTGTGGGCGTGTATGTTTTTTTCACACACTGTCTCTGGATTTCTCGAAAATGTCAATCGTTATGGTCACCGGTCTCCTCAGCTTTAAACCCAGTTTTCGCCCGCTTTTGTCGACGCATTTAGGACAACCCGATGCAGTGTAGAGAGCACGTCAGGGTTTCGGCGTTCACACTCTAAAATCAGGATGAGCGATGCTGTTTTCTATTAAGAGCTATAAAAGCTCTGAAAAAGCAAGAACAGTAATCTAGTAACTTGGAGTTACGCTTTCCCGCCAAGCGCAAGGCGAACACCAACCATCGAGTTTCTGTTCATGTACAGTTATTTTGCTTGTGCAGCCATGGAGGTGGTGACTGTGTACGTCTTCCAAGAACCGTCTCTGTTGTCTTCGCTCCAAGACAACAGACTGACGCACGTGATGTTGCACGCGCTGCTCGTCAAAGACCCACCTGCCACCCGCGAAGTTCTCGCGTCTTTGCCGAATATTTTCAGGTTGGTGCAGGTTTCTTGATTTTTACTTCCTTCATGGAACAACCTGATGTGTGATTATAGAACGGGAACATAATTATTTTGAGTTTGTCCCAGGGTTGTCGATTTTGCGGAAGAAACCGGATTTGAGTGTATTTTCAAGAAACATGTGGTCTGTGGCCAAACGTAAATGTTGAGAGCGCGTCGCATAGTTCACGATTTGATGCACAATTATTATTATAGTAGACCAGTATTAACCAACGACGCTGAAGTTCTGCGCATGTGCTGATAATCGTCGGCAGATGGCGACAGAAAGCAATCAGGTTGTGGCGACAGTTTATGTCCTAATGCAATTGCTTTCGTCTTGGGAGCTGTCTGAAATTTAGTCAACAGCGTCGATAATGGACTTAGTGGTCACTGAATTTTAACTGAAGTGGTGATAAGCGAAGGGGCTTTCTTTAAATATACGCTGACTTGGTTCCGGTCTCAGAAAAACGAGGATGGTAGTTTCGTTGTTTGGCGCGCTGTGCGTTGCACTGCAAGTGCAAGCCTGTCTTGTTCTGCACTGCGCTCGTGTATGGCTGCTGTTTCAAGTTGCGATTGCGATTATAAATAAATGCCCGCCGTTTCCGCAAGTCCACTTGCAAACTTCGCATCTGTTGTCTTCAGCACGATATCGAAAACCGTAGTGCTGTTGTGTCACAGCATCAACTTACCTTGAGCTTTTTTTATTCGATATTTTGAAAGCGGAGTGGGACCGATGCCCCCAGCTTACCTTAGCAATTGTCTCACTCCAAGTGCCATGAAGATAGTTCCATCAAATACTTCTTTCCCCAGCGCTTTGTGCCTTAATACACGCGGATTGGACGCATTCGTGAACTGCAATCCTTTCGACCGGCTCTTCCACGTCATGCTCAGCCCAGACTATTTGCTCGCAATGAGGAGGAGACGGAGCTCAGACCCTCTTGGTCGGTGTGACTTTTGGTCTTCTGTGGATGGTCAGCGTCTGTTTCGCCTCATTATCTTAGTGGATATGCTGAAAGTGTTTGCAGCCTGTTTAGCTTAGCTATAATATGTAATGAAGATGGGAATAAAGTCCATATACGCATTGCGCTTCTCTGTCAATTCTGTCACTGACCGGTGCGCCTCTGCCGCTTGTTCAATGTTTTGTATTTTTTTGTTTCCCGCGGCGAAATCTTGCTCTACCTGCTTCTCGAACAGGCGACACGGCTTCGAATCTCGGCAACGCCATGGACGAGCTGATGCGCCACCAACCTACCCTGAAATCTGCCACGATGCAAGCCATTCAGCGCTTGCTCGACGAGCTGCACACTTTGGGATCAGACCCGTCAACGATTTGTTCGCGGTACGGGCGATCTAGCGACCCGACAGACTTTGCAGCGAAGCATGTTGTCAGATCCTTGTTACTGTGCCTATGTATTGTTTGCTTGTTCTTTGGTGAAATCACTGTAAAAAATTAATAACAATTTTGCCTGCATGTTTAAGCAGGCTTTACTTGGGAAAAAATACAACACCGAGAAGGGCTTTGAACTTTGCAAATCACGCAAATGTATTGCTTCCAGATTGAATTAAAACGATGTATTTTTAATTTCTCTTGTTGTGCTCTCCACCCTAAATTCTAACGCCTAAAAGCTTACATTTTACTTGCCGAAAGCGAACCCTGTTAGTACAATAAGGGTAAGACCGTGGGCGAAATGACTTGTGCGAGAATTTCAAGACTTGCATTCGTAAATGACGAGTATGAGCACAACTTCTTTCAGGTCGTCGCAGAACAAATCGGACCTGAATGCCGGCGGAGCTGAAGGATCGTCTGAGGGCGTTGAAGGCGCGGGGGAGAACTGTTCGCAGGCAGACGAGAGCGCAGCTCAGGACGATGCGGGTTAGACTAAGTCATTAGTGTGTGGCCAATCGACAACAAATTGCCGGTGGATTTTTCGTAAATAGCTCCTCGCGTGGCAGGTGTGGCTTCGCTCACGGTTTTCGGTTTCTGTGACTTAACGAAGAAAGAGCTGACTGTGAGGGTGTTCGCGTCAAAAGCTGGGAACAGTGATATGCAATTTCATTTTACAATTTGCCTGCATTACTGGCGTAGTTCGCGGTTCTGCCAAAAATATAAATTTTGCGACAATTTATTGTCAAGGGCTTTGTCATGTGAGCTTCGCTTGCCATCGTTTTGCTGTATACGTGAAAGCTCTACGGCGTTTTCTCGAACTTTATTTTTTTACGTACAACCTTGTAGATTCCGGCTAAATTTGTCTTCTCCTGTGTGTCTGCATTAAGAATACGTTCTAATAAATTCGTTGCCATTGTACTGGATCTCAGTCGACGCGTAAGATTTGCATTGTTTACGATGCTTATGACGTGCATATCATAACTTGTGAAGCAGCGATGAAGCTGGCGAGTGAAACATCAGTTCTTGCTGAGCTCAGCCGCATATGCTTTGCTTCCTTGACAGCGACGCCTCCGGGAACATCTAGTGAACTACTGTATTACTTCAGCGTGCAAGATGCCGTGACCCCTTCCGCAGAGCTGTGGCCATTTGCTGTGACTGTAAATCTTTCCCGTCTGCTTTGTCACACATAAAGTTACAGCGCAAGCAACTCAGCAGGTCGCTTGTGCAACAGCAGCTCTCGTCAAATCTTTCCCGAAAGCAGAAGTAAACATCCACTTGTTTCTTTGTAAAAGGTTGCAATTTTTCGTTTTTGCTTCAAAAAGCGCGATGTCGACTGGCCACCCATCAGCACAAAGTTTTGGTTTGTAAATTTTTAGCAGTTTTCGCTAAACGAATCTCCACGTTTGACATCCCTATTCGGGGTTATCAACTGACCTGACTAGAGGCTTCCCTTTTTCATCGGTTGCGCGTACGCCTGCATGCATAAATTAACTTTTGTTTAACGCTTCGTATCAGAACGTTGGAAACGCAAGCGCTGTGTTGCGAGGCGTGATGTAGACCGGCATGGTTCCAGCTTAGGGTGCTGACTGGCTGCTTTGCAGGTAGCGAAGATGAGGTGGAGGAAGTCGAGGAAGCCGCTGCGTCCAAGTCGTCAAGCAGCGTCCAGGGGTGAGCTAGAATGCTTTGTGCTGCTTCCGTGTTGATAGAATGAATTCGCGTTTTAGTGAAAAGATGTAGACTACTCGTTTCAGAGCTTTATCGCGGTTACACCGTTAAATCAGATGTCATTGTTGCTAAAATTAACCTGCTAATAATTGGCCACAAGAAAACGCCACAAACCAGAATCCGGTACGTTTTTTTGAACGCAAGCAAACCTAAGCCGTCAAGTCAAACCCACTCCATAAAACTGCGCTAGATTCGAATGTCGTAAAAAGTCTTGCTACCTTAAAGCCAGTTGTTCTTAGTTCTGGCGACGTGTCCTGTCCCTGTGCAGCACTGTCAATCCTACCGTCTTTCGTGTTTTTTGCTTGTTTGATATGATGATGTATCTTCTTACGCGCTACATTGCAAGTGGATAGTGGACAATGTCTTCTTCAAACACTCTCCCGCAGTATACACCGCGGCCTGCAGATTTTTCGTAGATTTTAACTAAACAAACCGGTGGCGACAACACGCCTGGTACACATCACACACGCAGTGTCTACTGTTCGGTTGCCAGAGCGTGCTTCGCGTCATTGTTGCCACGCATCTGAGGAAAGGTCAGTTGTTGCTTGTCCCGACGTCGTTGTTGGTCTGCGTGCGAGACCACGCTAGCAGTGATGCGCAGCACGTTCACGAGGTCTCGTGTTTGCAGTCTGTTCAGCCGGTCTCAACGAAACCTGCTTCCGCGTGTAGGGCGACTGAAAAACGATCTGCCTGTGACCGAAGAGTTAGTCCAGCAGTGGACTGGAATTCCTTGTTGAATTCCATACCAGTTAATGTGCGGACTCGGTCGTTCACGCGCCGAAGCAGCTGCTGGAAATGCGACGCCGTGTTTTTACGTGTTTTTCTCCATTTTCCGGTTGCATTGCGGAACGAGCCTGTGCGAGATGAAATCAATTTTGAGAGCAATATGGCCAATTACAGAATATTTTGACAGCATTTGCGCATTTTTATGGTTTCGTAAACGGAATTTTAGATAAACAAGCAAACCTGCGGAGATGTGTTAAATAGATAAAAAGTCAAATTTGAGTATAAATTTTGCGGCGACTTAGATCAGACTTTTGTGAAAAAAAAGTCACTTTATAGGTAATGAATCGTTTCACCATCATTCTGCTCAAGGATGAGATATCCGTAGAAAACATCACATATTTTTGTTTTTATACAACCTCATATTAAGTCGATTTCTTGTTGACGGTCCCTTCTGTCCTAATTCGTGACATTCTTATTTGTTACTTGTCTGGTATTGTCGCGTTGCTAAATAGAACTGTTGTGTAAAGCAAATAGAAATCTTCAGATTTTTAGACATCAGGCGATTTTGTCTTAAGTTTAATCGACACGTCTTTGTTATTCATTATTGTCTATCGTAATAATGGTAGGTATCCGTTTAACTTTCACAATGCAGTTTTAGCTGGTGACGTAGTAGTTTAGAATAGATCAAACAAAAAGATCTTGGAGCAATGCTAAGAAATAATCAAAATCTTGCCTAGCCTCATAAAGGGCTAATGGAATTAAGTTTGTGTAAAGTTGTGCCCGGGCTGGATGAAATTCCAGGTGAAATGTTTTCTCTTTAAAATGTGCTGATTTTTGATTGAGAATGGTAATACGCTTGATTTATTTCTGAGTGCTTAGGAAAATCAGTTTATAGATTCCCATTAATTGCAATTGTATGTTTACAAAAAATATGTTCCACAGATGAATATGGGGCAACAAAGCGGGTATATTGGTAATTTGGTTTACGTCAAAGTGTATCTTTTGCTTTCCAAGTACAACCCAATTTCGTTTAGTGTGGAAATCTGCAGCAATCGTAAGCCCTCATTTCGATGAGGTTGGGGTTGCCGTTGACGAAACGGTTTATGACGCAGTTGCGCTTTCTTAAAATAACCATCAGTACTCATGAGTAACTTGACTAGTTTGTTCTTGATTTTTTACAGAGTTGATTAAAATAGCTAATAGCGCAAATGCATTTTAGTCCCTTAGAAGATGGGACAACCGTTTGTTCACATGCCTCTTTCTACTTTTGCACTTCCTCAAAGTTGTTTTCTCCTTTTAACAGCTTAATCATATTTTTCGTTTTCATTTTCCATCCAATTCAGTTTAAAGCTTACGTCTTATGTACATAAGAAACTATACAAGACTCGTGGTGTATTTTCTGTTGACGGCTTGTAGCCACTGCGATGCAGTTACATACTGTACCTCAAGCCAAGGTTAGGATTTCAATAGACTTTTCGGTTCTGACCTGTTGCTCAGGGTTGCGGAGTTGGATGTAAAATGTCCAACTTTAACTCTGACCTTTCAAAATTTCCGACTACCTAACATTAACAAAAAGTGAATGAAATTTGGCTGTCAACAATTTTTTAGCAACTAGCAATCAATGGAAATCGTGGTACACAGCAAGAATTATCTGGTTCAAAAAAAGTTTTAAAAGAAATTGTAATATTTGAACACGAATTCCTAGCTTGCGATGTAAAAAATAATTCAATTGGACTTCCAGAGTCGAACAAAAAAATCCGACTCCTAGTGCTTAGGAATCTGACTTTGATTCCACTCAAAAATCTCCAACTCCGTGCGTCTCCGACAGTGACTCCGCAACCCTGTTGTTCTTAAACGTTTTTTCGAAGAATAGCATCTATCTCGTCGACGGAGCGATTCTCTGGAAACTCTCTTGCAGACGATTTAATAGTTTGCACTAAATTACCGTACTGTATATATGTGAAGGTCTGAAACAACTATTCTAATACTGCAGTTCTTCAATAGCCTTGCACTGCCCAAAATTTCTGACTTCTGGTCTGTATGAACTGCATTATTAAATTTGATTGCGACGTTACAAGCAGCATCGGAAAAATGCAACAATATACATTGAACATGTCGAAAATATCAAACGGTACTAACGCTTTCTGTGAGTTAACCACATCAAGATCGTTCAGCATTAAAATCACATGGCTTTTCAAAAGTCTTAGTTACAGTTCTAAACGATAGACTCCATTTCTGGTTGCCTTGCGATCAGCTTGTCTCCTTGACATCTCTCGCCACTGAGACGGACATTTTCTCACTTCAACGTCTCTTAGAGACACTATTTCTTAAAAATGTTGACATGACAACATTTAACGTTATACATTAGCAGTGCACCGCGAAAACGTTAAAACTACGCCAACGTTTCGTCCGGTCTGTCGGCAAGCCTTCGTCAGAGCACTGTACATGAAAAATAACTGCAAGTCGATAGCGACAGTCCGTTAATACAGTCTGCATTTGTCGCAAAATGGGTCGGAAAACACTGCGAAAGCAATCCTCAGTATCGGCGGCGTCGTTTGAAGCCAAGATACAAAACGAAAGAAAAAAGGATGACGATCAACGCAAACTGCACAGAAGCCACACGAGAGAAAAATGGGAAGAACGAGTTGAGCGAAAAATGACAACAGACACTGCAACAAAAACACACAAAGAATTTTTTTTAACTCAACACGAGATTAAGTGAAGGAAAGACGACCGTTTTATGCAGGTGGTGGAAGAAATCGGAATGCTTTCATTTGAGACTATTGTGCTGATTATTTTTGAAAACAGGATTCTATAAACCGCCTTTTTCTAATGTCACATTCAAACGCTAAAACGCGAGACCCCGCTCAGCCAAAAGCAGAGCCATTTTCAAGCAGTGCTTCCCAACCGCGGTGACGAAATTTTCAAAACTGAACACGACTTTGATGGGCACGCCTGTTCCCAGTCAACTCGACGTATCGCGAAGCACGTTTATTTATCCATGTCTTGTGCATCAATACACTTTGGAATCATTTTGCAAGGCGATTATACGAATTGCGCAGCTTCGACGTGTCAGCAAGCAATGATTCATTGTCCATCGTATCAGCTGCAGCATAGCGCTAATACGTTTGTCTGATCGACTTCGAGAGTTGTCAGAAACGCTTTTTGTTTAGAAAAGATCTAACGTAAACGCAGGCCAGTAAAACATAAAACAGGTTTTTGATTGAGGTGAATAAAAACAAACCGTATATCGGACTGTGAAGCACAAAGACGACTTTTCTTTCTGTTAGCTGCGTTTCATTAAATAGCTTTGGTGTGTCGCTTGGAAAAAACTGAGTTACAACGTGTCCAGCATTCAGAAAAAGGTTGGGAACCGCTCTAGAATATACTTTGCCAGAGCACTTTTCTTCGAGCTGTGACCTGAATAACAACGTAAAATTGTTGACCTGCCCTGTGGATGTCGAAAACTTACTATTGGACATCCTTCACGTAGAACAGACACTTAACACATCGTCTTACACCAGCGATTCCCAAAGTATGGGTCGCGAACCAAACATGGGTTGCGAAGGGTCAAAAAATGGGCCGCACAAGGGAATTCAAATCTGTCAAAACGAACTTTTTTCTTTTCATTATTCAAGTTCTTTCAATTCCGTCATATACTGAATTATTGCATCAACGCATTTCATTTGGCTTCGTCTTATTAAAACTGGATAACTGCATCATAAGTGGTTTTCCGAGATTTTTAATGACAGCGCAGCTACTAGCCGTAAATAGCTGCTAAGTTAAGATTCGTTGATTACGGAAGTATTTTGGAGCTGAATAGTTTAGTGGAGTATCAGGGTTCATAGCATGAAAGTTTAGCTATGTGGTAGCAGAGTAGTTTGAAACATTTTCACTTTCTAAGCACGTAAAACACATTTTGCTATGTTTTAGGCTTGGGTCGTGAGATGTTCATTAAACTCAGATTTGGGTCGCGCTTAAGAAAGTTTAGGAACCACTGTCTTACACCACGATCACTCTGACTGCCACATTTCTCACCACAACCAAACTCAAACTCCCTGGCTGTCATATCACGTCGTCACCGAGTAGAATGACAGAGTGGGAAGTACCCAAACCATGCCACAGCCTAAATTAACTCCAAAATCTTTCCGCGTGTAGCAAATGCCAAGCCTTGTGCCGCCTGTGCTTTTCTTTATGTCGGTATGCTGCGTTGTTTGTTTCTTAACATCAGTCGCGCTGTGTATCACCACCTGCTTTGTAAGCGTATGGTTGTTGATTTTCATTTGTTTTACGTCAATGGTTGCGTTTGCTTCTTCTCCCCCGTACAATCAAACAGTTGTCTAACGTTTTCTTTTTCAGATTGGTTTCCGCTGGAAATAAGAGACATGTTCCGCTGCTTGACTACATGCAAAATGTTGTAAGTATGATTGACTCTTCTCAGTTGCTTCCGTGTCGGCGTTAAAACATTTTCGTAGGTGTTAGCCGAGCGATGCGAGTAGGTGGCTCAAAACGGTCATTACGATCTGTCGCGTACTTTCAATTTGTTATTTTGTTCGTCATACAATAAATGATAAATTGCTGTGCGGAAAACTTGCCTAAATAATCGATCGTAGCACCCACTAAAGCAAAGCCGGTTTGACTGCTGGTTAGGTGCGAGTGTGCTATAACCGGTAAACCACTAGTATAGTAAAGAATACGCCATGCAACTGAAGAAGCGGCTTGCCTGCGCACTTACGCACAGGGCTAAAGGGAGCTCCCAGTAGCTTTCGTGCTACTAGGGATGCTTAGCGCGTCGCATGTAGCAGCGGTGCGCTGCTACACAACTTTTTTGCTCAGCAATTCGTGCAGATCGTTCTTGTACAGCAACGCAGGATATTAGAACTGTACAATGAGTGTCGAACGCTACCAGCTACTTGTTAAAGAAACCGATGGCACTCAACAATTGTAGAACAAACCGCGATTAAAGTGAATGTCCTGGCCTTTTCTTTGCAAAGCACGAAGGTTTAGCAATGCTTGGGTGGATCCGGAAGCGGTGATTCCTGTCTGTCCCACAAGCAGCAGTGCGGTTTGTTTTCCGCCGTTGGGCGTAGGTAGCGGATATTGCGCATCCTTTGGCGCGAACAACGCATCTTAATTTATTTGTATGCTTAAGTAGTTGAAATATGACACCCCGTAGCGATTTGCATATTCAAAGTGCACGCAGCATGTGAGTTTTCCAGCGCGGCAGGAAACGGTGTTTTCGTGGGCCGTAAAGGTTACCTGACCTGTTGCGTGGCAGCTAAATCCACTGTTACAACGGTGCCATTGAGTAAGAACTTCTGCATAACCGCTCGTTGCTTTTGCAGAAGGTCGTCGAAAACACCCCCCCTGAATATATTTATTAAACACGCTGCCCTGTTCATTCCGTGCCATGATTTATATCGAAAAGATTGAAACGCGTTGAACGTGACTTGACGTCTAATGTGGCATGTATTCAACGCGACAAGGTATTTACTGTTTTTTTCGGAAGACATGTTCCTTAATTCAGTGATGAACTGATGTGGAGACGCTTCTTGCCTTTGGCACTTTTCGTTACTAACACCTGGAATGTTAGGAAGTATGCGCCGCGGTTGGCGCAAAAATGGTTCTACCGTTGCTTGTGGCATTGGACAATGGTGCACTGTCAGGCACTGTGGATGCGCAAGAAGTGCAGCAACGTTTAACACTCCGTGCGAAACACTGCACGATTACACCGAAACCTCGCTGCCTGATTCGTAAGTTGCGCGGATA
>JGI24158J21664_10001573_pt1 | contig 26041 bp, 15 predicted proteins | sample Ectturendosymbi3_FD_21664 | JGI IMG/M metagenome (IMG submission 21664) | reverse complement strand
GCTCAGACTTTTTCTTTCTTCATGTGATAAATTGTTATTTGTTCGGTATGCTTCTAACACCAAAGGTTTTGTGTTTCTAATTTTAAAAACGTAGAGCTTTTCATTGACGCACTAGCATCATTATATTATAGGCTGTTTGTTTCTGAATACGTGACAGCCAACGTTACTGCAAAGCCAGTTACATTTCTCCACGGAACAAACTATGGATGTACTGTGGCCTCTCGCATGTGCAGCTGTAATACTCTCACTGTTACAAGAAAATAACTTTTCTATCAGTATACCACACAAAGCAAAATGTCGGAGAAAGCAGTAAAACATCTTTCACAGTCTCTAGAAACTTGAAAAATGCTAAATATTGTTTTATCGGAGCTAAAATTTATAAACTAACAGAATCAGTGATACCACACCAAACTCTGTTTCAACATCAACTTGGTTATGTGTGACCTACCATTTAACATGAAAAGCTCTTCACACAAAAAGTGACAAACATCACTTTTATTTTTGACACCTCTCCAAATACAAAACCTAAAGAGAAAAAGTGGGGGTGACATGACATATTATGCCCTCCACGTCTAAAAAAGTGGGGGGAAACGTCTCCCGTGTCCCCCACCAAATTGGGCCAATGGGGGTAGGGAACCTGCGGCCCACCACAGGCCAAGTGCGGCCCGCGAGAACATTTAGCCTACTGTTGTCTGCATCAGAACTTCCGTTACCCTAGTTAGAAGACAACATTCCGCCAAAACGAAACTCCATGAGAAGCAGAACAATTTAGACAGCAAGTCAAGAGAAGTCTCTCTCACATCTTTAGATGTTTTTCTCTCCTTATTTTCCTTTGGAAGATAAATGTAGAATTTTAAGATAAAATTGATTGATTTTTGTGGCCTACCAGCGCTATTGCACACTTCATGCCGGCTGTGATAGTAAATAGGTTCCCATTGGTGTTTTTTGCTTTTATTTTGCTTCTCTCCTCCACTGTCAGTCAATTTCACAAATCGAGCCTAACCCTTGCTGCAACAAATATACCTCTTTGTCCTTCACATGCCCCCCAAAAAGAGATGAACATGGACTTGGATTTACATCCTGGTACATTTTAGAGTTTGATAGATTTGGAAGGGATTTGGATTGTATCATTTCTTGTTTTACGGATTTGAATTGGATTTTGGAATTGATTTTTTGGTTTGAATTTCTTCGCAACTTTCAGTTCAGTTTCGGTACGAGGCTACCACAAGTTACTCTACTGACAAATTGGTTTCGGTGGATTTTCTCGATCCGCCGAGATTGTGCGTATGATTTTTTGTAACGTGAGCCTTGTCTATAACCAGTGATACAGGTCTCAGAGAAGATCACCGAACAGGAGTGCCGGAATGGACTCCTGCCGGAGTTTGCATTTTACGCCGGAGCAGAATCCGCAGTTGACGTTTTAAGTTCTAACCGGACCACAAGCCGGATCAGGAGTCATCACTGAGGAGCTAATCAACATTTTTAAAAGGACTATAAAATGCAGAGGACTTAGGCAAATCATTAATGTACATGATAAATAATAGCGGTCGCAGAACAGACCACAGAGACACGCCATTTGAAATATCAACGAAATCAGATTGCACATTTTCCACCTTTACAAGTTGCTTGGGATTGGACAAATAACAGGTGTCATTATGAACAACAAATAGAAAAGACAAGCGTGAAACTTTTAGAAAGGGTAACTGGCGTGAAAACCTTCAGTTCATGAACGGCTTCTTAAATAAAAAAATTACGGAATTGGTGTGACTTTCATCGATCACACCAATTCCGTAACTTTAATGACATGTCAGATGAAAGAACAGGCTTGATGAGCGGTGTCACATTTTCTCTATTTTCTTGACTCTTCAATGTTCAATGTTATCAGGCCTGTAACCAGCTTGGGACACCAGGGGGCGAAGCGTTTTCTGAGAGGAGCCCAATTTTTTTAAACTATATCCAACAGAACCGTCGCCAGAAAGTTTTCAATAGGGGGGCTTTGCAGTTCTGCGGGGGGGGATTTTCGTTTGTGCGGGTGGGGGGCTTGACATTATAAAATTAACCAATACTCCACTTATTTATAGTGTTTCACGTTTCAATTTGGGGGGGCTTGGAGCTTTGTTTGGGGGGATAAGCCCACCAAAGCCCCCCCGTGGCGACGGGACTGATATCCAATAGTTTTGAACTATGTTCAACACATTTTTCCAGGGGGCGAAAAGTTTTGCATCGGGACGAAGCCCCCCTTGCGCCCCCTAGTTATGGGCCTGATTGGCATGCGTACAGAAATACCTAAACATCTTTTCCTGACCCGTGATTGTCATACATGCAGAAATTCCTAAACCTTATAACATTTAGCACAGTTGAGAGTTGATCATTATTTAAATATGTAGGCTAGTGCTAATGAATCGCTTTTGTTGTGCAGGCCTATACCTGTTAATCTTCTGGTTTGATATCTTGCATACTATTACTGAGCTTAAAATGTTTTTAGAAAGATGTTAAAATACTTTTGTTAAATTCTTGTCACATTAACTAACACGTCGGGTGTGCTGAACCCAGTTTTCAAAAATTAAAGAAAATATACTTTCCTTCAACTAAAGTTTATCACAAAAACCACACTGAAAATATCTCTCATTGAGCAGTTTGAGCACTAACAAAGTTACTTTGTACTCTAATATCATACGATTTTTGATGAAAAGGGGGTAGTGCAGATTTCATATATGTCTGAACTGAATTACTCATAACAAAAAAATTTTCGGCCTGAAGAACTTCTTACGTTGTGTACTGCTAACACGACCGTAGACGCATGCGCTGAGTGAGTTTCAGCTCTTTACAGCCACCTGGCTGTTAGCCCCCTCTAACCATAACGTTGGGTCAGCGTGCGTGAGCCACCTCACACTAACCATTACGTTTGGTGTGCGCGACCCGAGCTCACTCCCTTTGCGAAATGGAAAAGAGCGAGGATGACCGGAAGCGCGCCTTTTAACATGTCACACAAAAAAATGAAGCTACTGAAGCGTGGAAAGCGCTCCGACGCGTGGTTACGTAGTATCACGTGGTCACCGCATTTGACTAGGGTTTGATACACCCACCAAATCAATCCAGGGCTAACTGAGATTCTCATTGCATTGCTGCTAATCGTGATTACTTTGAAGTGTCAATTATTATGATATTGTGATCCAAAGTAGAGCATAAACTAACTTTTCAAGTTATTGAAAAAAGCGAAACAGATAGTTTTTTAAACAAGATATCAAAGGCCCTGACATAATGGTTAACTTGGTGTGGGCGAGCTATTACATTTATGGGTATATAATGCATAAATCGGTAGGCGTTGTTGTAGGCAACTCGTACGCGTTTTATACTAGTCTGTTTGTAATTGCTCGACAGTTGGCAAGCATACATTGGAATGTAATAGGAACGAAAGCGAGTGCTTTTTACTGCAAGAGAGGACTGATCAAGTTTACCTCTGAGCTTGCTTGTGTTGCATGCCTGTGAAGCTTCGAAACGGAATTCTCACAAAATTTATGTTTCGAAGCCCGTTCTGGAGTGGTATGCAACAACGGAAATCGAATGTCTTCAAGCAATTTAACTTTTGCAAAGACTGCATGTCGTCAGCATAAATCGCGATTGAACCCATAACAATGCATAGATTACGGAAACTAAAACCCGGAAATCGGAGTAAGACAAACGCAAATAATGTAACGTAAGCACAACAACTTTATACATTAAAGTGCAAAGTCCGGGAAAGTAGTTTCCAACAAACAGGATTTGCGCAACACGAGCGGAAACGAATGCAGTACGATCTGAACATTTTGCGTTTGACAAATGGTTTGTGACGTGTAGCTCTGTTTACAAATTGAAGACAGTACAGCATTGTTAACCAAAGAAATGTTTCCTACATACATTATACTGCATTGAAAAATGTTCGCATTGAATATTTTGTTGAGTTATATGATCTGTGATCGTTGTGACAAAGAACAAGGCGACGAAATGTTTCACAAACAGTCGTCAAGAACGAAACGAAATATAATAACGTTGTAGTGTGTGTGTTTTTTATGATGTTTCGCAAACAAACTAGTAACGTAAAATTTTGATGTATTGTACGTTTTCATTGTGTGGCAAATGATATAACAACTTAGCATGATATTATATACGGATGTTTCCATTCTTGCGTACAAAAGATAGCCTTTTTTGTAAAAGCCGTCAATATTTTGAAACATATTTGTAACTAAAAACTTGTGTTGTATTGGCATTATTTCAATGACCGGTATATCGCGTTTAAATTAAACAGAAACAGCTCACACAAAACGTATGAGGAATGGCTTACCGGTATACCAAATTAGCAGGGCAATTTAAACCCACGGTAATTCTGAATAACAGTTGTCGCAAGACCCCAATGATCGTTTGTCACCGGTTACATACCGAAATAAACACAATGCAAAGGCAATCGGTGTTGCTCAATGAACGCCTTCAAAGGAAATAAAAAGCTGTAATAACACCCATTGTTACGGGCGAATGGCTTTCGAATGGCAACAATTCAGCTGAAAAAAGGCTTACTTGGATGGGCGTAGGAAACAAAAAATAAAAACGGCGACAAACCTTTAAATTGCGTAGCCGTAGAACACTACAAAGGGGTTATCTGTTCGGTTCGATTCAGTTTGAGTGAGTTCAGAACAGTTTACTTCAACAATCTGAGAATTCCTCCCAGAAGATTCTACGGAAAATTGCAAACTACTGAAGTCGAAAACCAATCTGATTTTTCTTATTGGGAAACTTGGGGATCTATTCGCAATTCCTGTAATTTCGTCTGTGTATTGAGAATGCATACAATCAGAAAAGAATACGTAGTTGTTTGTTTCTAAACCCGTTGATAAAACTTATGAATGTTAAAAGGTGAAAGATTTGGCAACAGCCACCCCATAGAGATAGATTGTGACTTCCTAGCTTTTTCTGAGTTTGATGAAAGTAATCCTCAATATAACCTTACCGAAGGAGACGTTATATTTTTGGTTATAGTCAGGGATGTAGTGCTAACAAAAAAGGTGTGGGAACACATCCAAAAAATTGCCATTTTAAAACAGTTGAAAGTCATTTTGAAGCAAAATGTAAGAAAGGCTTGGGAACGCCGTTCACACAACAAAAAAAAGGAAGACTGCACCAAATAGTTCGAATAAAGTGAGCGTTTGCCTACAAGGATTTCCACACTGGATCTCCCTGTTCCACTGTAGACTTTTGACTAGCAGTGCGAATCTGCGTGATCGCTAGCTCATCTGAGAAATCGCACCCATGTTTTAATGTAATCGAGTGCAAAAAGGTGTGGGAACGCGTTTCCACGCGTTCCCACCCCACTACACCCCTGGTTATAGCATAGTCTACAAAAAGAACTTTTCACTGGGCCGCAATCACCCAGGGTCCCGACTAAGGGGGGGCAATGCCCCGGGGCGGCACTTTTCGGGGGGGCGGCACTTTTGGTGAAAAGAAGGAATAGCAAATGGCCTTTCACGAATGAACCTGAAGTTCGGTTTAGGTGTTAGATTTTGGTTAAGGTTGGACCTACCATACGTCCTGGTTTGGCCGGGACTGTCCCGGTTTAAACGTCCGTCCCGGTGTTCCGTCCCGGTCAGCAAAATGTCCCGGAATTTCACTTCAGTGAAATTTTCAAAATTAACTCCAGCCCGATGATGCATTGTTATGAAATAATTCTGTCCTGAAAGGCTTGACTTTGCTTTAACCCGTGGCTTACCTTACTACCTTAATTAATTAATTTGTGTTAGCTTCATCTGGACCGTTGGGTCTAAAATAAACCAATAATACTAATACAGGAATTGCCATGGCTCTTTGGGGGGGCAACACTTTTTGGTGGAGGGGTGGCACTTTTCAACTCGCCCCGGGGCGGCACTTCCCCATGTCGGGGCCCTGCAATCACGAGAGCAATTAGGAATTTTGGTTGGCTGGGAAAACTGCAGTACTTCTGAGGATGACCAAGCGAGGTTACGTATTCGTCCAACTGGGAGGAGGAAAATCATCACAAGCGGCATGATTTTCTCATACCTTCATGACAATTTCCTACCTACTGACAACGTGTCTGACGGCAAGGCAGATTTGTAGAAAACGTAGTTTGTGAATGCCATTAGTTTTTGTCATTTGGAAATAGAAGCATGTCCCGCGGACACCCATTTGATTTCTACGCAGGGGCGAGGTTAGATGGCGCTCGGGGCAAAAAGCAAGTTTCGCGCCCCTATATTCGAACCTGAGGTCTTTCAGAAGAAAATCTACTGCACTGAGGGAAGTACTTGTGACATTGTTGGGAATTTTCGGCGGCCCTCGCAGTCATTCGGCGCCTCCCGCAGTGATTCGGCACCTGGGGAATTGTTTCCCCTTGCCGCCATCGTTACGTTCCTGTTTCAATGTGACAGGAATCAGTCCGAAAAACCCTAAGAAAGCTGCACGATTGAAGCCTACCGATTTTCCTGTAAATTTCATGCTTTCTTTGGTCCAGCTGACTCGACAATCAGATGGTCTTTCAAGTGGATCACGCAGTGGTACATTTTTTGGTTTTGCGTTAATCTCGTGAAAACCTAGTAACAAAACCTTTAGTTTCACTGAATTTCATTCATTTAGTTCAGCACAATCGTTGCGGAATTTCACACATTGCTTTCTCTTTGGAGTAAGGTCTTGACATAGTCGCATTTTTATACAGTATGTTTCTTAGTCTTTTGTTCTTCGTGGTAAGCAACTTACAAACTATGCGTCTCGAATCATAATTGGCAGTTCCTGTGCCATTGACAGCTATGAGCAGTTTTTGAGTCACGACCCTACGGTTTACACTGACAGCTCATTCTGCAAGCATGCTGTGAGGACAAGAAAACAAGCAGCACTGATCAAGCTTGTTACTGATCCTCTCCCCAACTTATTTAGCCGCTCATAAAACTTGGCAGTGACTGAGTGGCTTAGGCTACTCCAAAATGTCTCGCTCTTTGCAAAATCCCACTGCGTTTTCAGCGTGTTCTTCAACGCCAGCGGCGTGTCTGACGGGGGACAGAGGGGCGGGTCGCCCCCCCTGGCAAGCTAAATGTAAAAAACGGGCCCCCACTTAGCTTATATTTCGGTTTTAGTATTTTTTTTGGTTTTCAGTAGGTTGCTGTTTTTTGAGGTTTTCGAAACATTTTAGATGATTTTGGGTTTTAGTATAGCCATCCACATCCGGATTCACCATCATTTCTCAAGATTTTTTCTCAGCATTGGCTAGTGGGACCTTACAGTGGCCAATGGGCTCGTTTCAGGTAAGTTTTCCCCTGGCTTAAACCTCCAATTTCGCCACTGCTCAGCGTTCTCCTTTCAAAAAATTTCAACAACCAAGCAGGGCCGTAACGAGGGTGTCAAGGGGTGAACAATTCCCCAGACGTCAACTGACAGCGAGGGACGCAAAAAGTCCCAACAATGTCACAACTACTTCAATTCAGTACATTAGATTCCGAAAGGCCTCAGATTCAAAAATAGGGGCGTGAAGCTTGCTTTTTGCCCCTGGTGCCATTTAATTTCGTTACGCCTTGCTAACAAGTTTCGACCTGAAAGCGGAAATCGCACATGAGACGCGTTGAAAGCATAGGAAATGAATGGCAGAAAAAGGCGTTAACGCTTACGCCTCCAATTCTCATGTGTTCTGCAAGATATCGCAGTTAACAAATGAAGATAGACAGTGCTCTTTGTTGCATCACCAAACACGTAATGTCCAAGTGTCGGTCTCAGTTTGAACGAATGTGTGACTTCTGACAAGTAGACAAGTAGGCCTACCAGTGGCTTGCAGAGGTCTGGTGATGCCCGGGGCGACTGCTTGATTGGATGCCCCCCTACCAAATTCCAGTGGCGTATGGTGGTCATTGTTACTGGCATACGCTGTTTGTGACGTCACAATGTGATGTCATATTCACGCTTGCAAATCAACGTTTTGGCGAAGTTTGTTGACACAACATGCATATCCAGGGACGCCGGAGCAGCTGTAGGGCAGGGGGAGCCGTTAAACAGTTGAGGGAAATGGAAACTTATAAAAACAAAAAAATCGTTACCAAATATGTTTGTTTCTGTTCATCAACAACGCTGACCTCAAAAATAATAAAAAAATTTATAGAAAATCATTCTGAATTTTCTGAGTGCCTGAATAGCTGCAATAAATTTGTTTCAAATCAATCTTGATATGCCATGAAAGTACCTGTGATACTGTTATGAAAAGCAGTGGTGTTGGAGGTAGGGGAGCAAGCGCACCCCCAAAAGTTTTGATTTGCTAAAAATCTGAGCAAAATCACTGAAAATCCGGGTATAAATGGCGCCCAGCGTTGTTTGACTTCAAAATATGACACCCAAGGTTTGAAGAAAAACACATGAAGACCTATTTTTGGAGGTCCAACCGAAAAAAGTTTTTCATGATCTTTGTGGGAGAAAATTTGCAGGCAAAATTACACAAAAAACTTTTCGGGCAAGTTTGGGGAAATTCGGGCAAAAATCCTTCGCACTCCTAAAAATTCGCCTGCTCTGACATCTACGATGAAAAGGCACATCGGCCTCCATTGCCTCCTTTTGAAAGGACAGAGGGGGAAATGCTTCTGCCATGCCTCCATTCTCCGGCATCCCTGTGCATATTATTCTACACTCTCTTTACTCGTTGTTGTAGGCTACAGTGTGTCACTGAAATGAACATAAATTATTATCAGTGGTCTCCTAAGACAGAGCAGTTCATACCTGCAAAAATATCCGGCAACGCGCTAAAACAGGGAGTAGAACACACTCAATGCTACGTCAGGGCATCTCACAACTGCATAAATACAAGGCTGCGCGAATGTCTCGTCGAATAGCAGTCGAGCAGAAAGTATGCGGTTGGGATGGCTGACATCCCGGGTTGGCAGTTTGAAACTTGCTAAACTACACAAGAATTGAGAATGAGCATAAAGTACGCAAGAAAACTTTCGTTTTTATTATGTGACTGTTATATGTACAACCAGTGGCGTCCGCAGGAAATTTTCATGGGGGGAAGGGGGGTCATTCAGTGGCATATAGTGGTCATTTGTATTTAGTGTTCGCTGTTTGTGACGTCACAATTTGACGTCATATTCATGTTTCTAAACCAACGTTTTGGCGACGTTTGTTGAGATAATATACATACTTCCACACGCACTCCCCTATTTTATGTGTCAGTGCACTGAATATAAACTATCAACGCTCCAAGTTAGGATATCGGAGGAGTATTAACTGAACGCTGCGATACAGAAGTTCATAACTGCAAAAGTATCTGGCTGTGCGTTAAAACGGAGGAGTAAACGCACTCATCAATGCGTCAGAGCAAGTTTCAACTGCAAAATGATGCTGCGGTGATGTCTTGTCAAATACGTGCAGTCGAGCATGGAAAGTGTGCAGCTGGACTGGCTTTGAGAAAATAATACTGGTTACCTTCTTCAGCTCTGTAAAATCGGTATATTTCAATCAATTTTTCTGCCTTCTTGGCATCCAAGCTGTTTCTGATGTTGGATCATACCAAACCACATGTTGGAAAAATACAATAGGCCTATATATAGATGTTGAACTAGCAGGGCATGTACATAAACTTGAGTTGCTTTTCTCTGTTTGCTGTGCGCATTCTTGCCAAGCCTTACCACTTTGGAGTGAATTGACCAACAACACTATGCAAAAGCAAAGATAGGGTACATTTTTTTGCCCTCAAATCTAAATGCCATGATAGGTATAACAACTTATTATTGTGTACTTTCTTGAAAATGGTGATATTGCATGATGCAATAAAAATATTTGAGAATGGGGATTTTTGTGCTTTTTTTTAAAAAAAAAACGAAAAACGGATTTGAAAAAACAGGTGGGTTGTTTTTTTGAAAAAACTGGATTTTCTCAACCCTGATTATATCTTTCAATCCTTTTTTGCAATTTTCCCTTGATCACACGATCTGGAACAAGTCACATCACTATCAGTTCGATTGGTTGCGCGCCGCACACCTAGAGTATAGGTCCCTGGTAATGAAGAAGCTGAGAATTACTGGCATCTGAATACGTAAAAATTAGTGTTGACAAAAAACAAGTTTCGAAGAATTAAATCCATGCAGCATGTTTTAGTAGACTTACAATAGAAAAAATCATCTAGTTACAGCATTTAAATTTTTGTAATTTCACTCTCTGGATGCCCCCTGCCTTGGATGCCCGGGGCCGACGCCCCTTTTGCCCCCCCTCTGCACGTCACCGAAGCCTACACAGGCTTTCAGGTATAACCACAAAATTTAGTAAAGTTTTTTAAGTGCTGTACGAAATTTAGTGCCGCCGAGCGGCTAAAATTCGGTAATACTGGGCGGCAAATTTTTACAATTGGGCGGTAGTCTTGCCGTCCAGTTCATACTTATTTTAGGCCATGGGTTACAGTGCAGCTTCCTCATGCGTTTAAAGTAAAACTAAAAGACATTTACGTTTGAGTCCAGAAGCAAGAGAAGTGAGGTTAGGAGCTTTCAACCCCGAAACCTTTGAGGCTCAGGGTAAAGAATTAACGCATCACACTTTGTATTACCTATGATTGGCACTGGCAGATATAATTCATTATGAAAGAAACGCTTTCGTTCTATACTCATAAATAAATAGCAGCAAAATGTGCTGCACAGTTCAGCGATTTCACTTGTCACTGGACAGGGCCGCAACCAGCTGATATTTTCGGGGGAGAAAAATGGTTGTAACTGAGGGGAGAATTGCCCGGCTGCCCCCCTGGATGCGTGCCTCTTTCTGGATATGATCACGATCCTTCAGTGAGGCATTTAGCGATAAACCAAGATATTTGACATGGTTAGAGAATTGTACTCCGACACGCAGGGGCGTAACGAGGTTAGATGGCGCCCGGGGCAAGAAGCAAGTTTGGTGCCCCCATGTTCAAACCTGAGATCTATTGGACGCAAATTTACTGTACTGAAAGAAGTACTTGTGACATTGTTGGGACTTTTCGGCGCCCCTCGCAGTGATTCGGGGCCAGGGGAATTGTGCTCTTGCCCTCCTCATTACGCCCCTGCCGACACCATTAGGAAAAATATTCCATGGAGCAAGGTGTTTATAATTTTGGGGCAAAAATGCACCAATTGTTTTGTTGCAATTAAAAGTGATTTCATGTGCAGCAGCATCATCACCACAAATATTAAGACACAAGAGTCCACTAATACCAGGGCCAAACACATATGATGGCTATTTGAGAAGAAATTCTGCGTGAGGACTTTGTTCTAGCAGTTGGCAATTCCTGTAGATTTTCAATACTTGCCGATAAACCTTTGGACATATCGAGAAAGGGGTGGACATCATTTGGAGTGCTGTTTGTCGACGCAACCAAGCCAGCTAATTTGGTTCGTGAGGAGTTTGTGGACTTTACAACGCTGACTGAACTGAACGCTGAATCTGTTGCAAACGCTATTGTCAGTCAACGTAGACTAAGATCGCATGCTCGGTCAAGGTTGCGACTGCTGCTCAACGATGATGGTAAAAAGTGGAGTGCAAGCAAAATTGAAAGAAGGTACGGAAAACAGCTTGTGTTCACTGTGCTGCACATACACTAGATTGAATTTGGTAATGAACGACCTGAATTCAGTTCCAGAAATCAGAAATTCCATTTGCGTCATAAAGGTTATTATTTATTTTTTGAGATAGTCCAAAAAGAAGATTTCTTGTTCGAAATGTGCAACTGTTGTGCGACACTCGATGGACGGTAAAGTACAGTACAAAATCATACAGTTTTTTTTATACTAACTTCGAAGAAATATTGTAAAAAAACGTTAACTGAAACCGAAATATATGCTAACTGGGGACCCGGTTTTTACATGTAGCTTACCAGAAGGGCGATTCGTTCCTCTTTCCTCCAGTCAGTTACGCTACTATAGGCAAGACCTGCTGGCTACACCCACGGGAAATCGGCTCAGAGGTCGACCATGGAGGAGATAGGGTGATTACATCTCCCACCTGGCGTGGTCCCTTGATGGTATGGAGCCAGCAGGACTATATCAGAATTTGCTGATGAACGTAAGCTATTTCGAGTACTCGCTGGCCGTAGCCTCTGTCACCCCCCAAGAGGAAAAGAAAGGTTTGGAAATGAACCAATTCTTGGACGCAAAAAACGTGGACGTTTTGCAAAATTGTATGAGATAAATCAAAGCAAAAACGTTAGAAAAATGCTATTTAAGCTTTAGGTCAGGGTTTCTCAACCTGAAGTCCATAGCCCACTGGTGGTTCACGGGAGAATTTTTAAGGGGCCACTGCCTGGCATTCCTGAAATTGAGTAGGTTTTCAAATTAAATGTTTTAATGTTTTAACCGCAAACTTTGGCAGCTCTTCAGCCACAAACATAATGTTACGTTCTCTCGTAATTACGTGTTAGAAATTATTTCAACGTGGAAATTTCCGCAGCCTACCACGATGTGCACAACATGCAGTTACGGAAGGCGTTTTGAAGCAGACAGGCGACTTTTGTTGCCATGGAAACGAAATACAGAAGCTTGCTTAATGTGGGAGATGAGTTGATATGTGAATTGTCTTCTATTGAGCCTCGAATGTTCATTTTGTATTCATTTTCGCGCCCATTTTTCCTCAGGGAGGGTCACGGCACCAGCATCCCTAGGATGACTCGAGATGCCTCACGGTCAACAACAATCACAGATATTTCTGCTGCTTCAGCACCAAGACATGACCAAGCAAGGTTGGAGATATAATCACTCCGTCTGGTCCTATTCCCGTGGGTACAGCCAGCAGGACACGCCTCGCCAATCTTTCCCAGGGCCCAACCAACGTAGCTAGGATCATTGGATTCGGAGTGTGGTTCGACATTCAGGGGTTTGCGAATTTCACAGCAGCGCACTTTGTCGAGAAGTGTCACACCGTGAACGGCGGAGAGGAGGCATTGCCTCCAAGGTTGCGGAGTCGGTGTCGAAGTCGCAAGGAGTCGGAGATGTTTGGGTGAAGTAGGAGTCGGATCGCTAAGAACACTAGGAGTCAGAGTCAGATTTTTTCCGACTCCGAAAGTCCAACTAAATCATTTTTTACATCCTAAGTTCTTAATCCTATTAAAATTTGTCTTTAGCTATTTTCACATCTGTTATGTGCAAGAATTGTCGCATTAGGGAAGTTGTACAGTAGGTGGGCCACGGACCTTCTGTTTGTTGATCAATTGAGCCAAGTGCTTGAAAACATTGAGAACCCTGCTTCAGGTATCTGTTGTGTCGTTCTTCCTAGTGAACACCAGACATGCGTGGAAAAGTATGTGGATATATGAATGGAAGAGAAGAAATGAAAAAAAGACGACAGGGATTCAGAGCGTAGGTACTGGTTATAAGCGAAGACTGGCAAGAAGCTTTTATCTGCCCCAATAGAAGAAACATCAACATGGGAAAGGAAAAGAAATAAATCCTCAAACTCATTACTCCTCCAGGGGGCAATCGTGGGCTTTATTGTCTACTTGCTGTGACTTCGCTGACTTTGTACATTGTTGCAGCAGTTTGTGACTTAGTACATCGTTGTAGTTTTGTCCATTAAATCACACTGTTACACTTTAATTGCTGCGTTGCTGTTGGTTAGAATTTCCTGACTGCGTGGTTTTCACCCCAAAAAGGGTTATTTTTCAAGTAAATGGCTTTCGTAACAAAATGAAACACCTACAACAAACCACCAGACACCAGAGGTTGCAGTTCCGTTATTTGGTAGCTGAGTTAAAAGGAGTCGTATTTTACTTTGAGTAGCCAAATACGTTTGATGCAGTTTTACTTTTATTATCGCAAGAAGCATATAAACGAGAGCATAACAATCAACAAGCAATCAAAGAACAAAAGTATATATATAAAGAAAAAAATTAATTCGACTCACTTCACAAATCAACAGCACCTTCTTCCGCGTTAGTATAGGAGAATTGTCAAATCAACACTGATGTTTGCATGTAAACCTCAGTTTCAAGGTTGTGTTCATACCCACGGACTATCAAACTTAACAAAGCACACTAGGCAGCTGATTTTGGAGTCTGTATGGGTCAGTATCAACCAACTGAAATGTGTTTGCAGGCCGGAAAAGTGTACTCAGTGTGTTATTTAGACTACATCTTGCTGCTCCCCATGCACCAATTGGATTCCACCGAAAATCTCTCTGCCCCCACAAAAGGCTTGAGATGAGAAAAATTTTGTCTAAAAAAGCTTGAGGAATGCATAACGAAAGAACGCTTACTTGACAAGTCACGTGATGCAAAATTTCCAACCTAGCGCTTTGGGTACACCAGTTTGTATCCTAAAATTTGTCTTCGGCCCAAGCTCCACGTTCATTTTAAGTCATAATGCGCAAACAAATTGCTGGAGGCATAAAGCTGTTTAGCAAATAGAGGCTATTTGCGTCATAAGCAAAATGCCGTCCATACTTTAAAACTCACGACCAGGGCACAACTATCAGGCCCAACCATAAAGAAGGCTACAAAAGAACCCTTAGGCTTGCAGTAGCCGGTAAATTTCACAATAAGCTTAGCAGGTGAATGGGACCCAACATAGCACGGGTAAAGAAAGTTTACTTGAAATAGCAAGTAAGCATTTCAGTATACTAAAACACACGTGGAGCTGTAAACGGTCTAACCAGTTGTTGCTACATTATAATCGAAAAATTTGCAATTCGACGACAATGCAGGAATTTAACAAAAAGGCAAATAACTTTCTTACATGTATGCAGTGGTACAGTTGGGTGAAAAACGGCGATCCAGAAATCTTTTTAAAAGGGGAACGGGTTGCCCCATTTCACATCAGCACAATGACGGTTACATAGTTTTCTCAAAGAAATTCTTCACAAAAGGTTCTTAACTGGGGCATAGCATGTTTTTTTATAAGAGTGACTTAACGCAACTCAGGTTTTGGAACCACGCCACTGCATGCAAGGTAGTCATCGTCACTTATGGGCAATTAATGTACTCACCCCATGACACATGGATAATTAATTTTTAGCAGATAAAAATGAGCCACAAGCTGTTAGCGTGAAAATCCCGTCAGGAGGAGGAACGCACAGAGCTGCAGCACTTGAATCGAGAAATACCGTCAGAGAGGATTGCATGGTCGCACTCAACATTTCGTGGAAGAGTAGTCATCAGATGGATGGAAGTAAAAGCACAGCAGTCAACACTTTTGTTTAGTATCCCCCCTCTCTTTGAAAAATTCGCCAAGAGTATCTCATCAAAAGGCGCGCCCCGTGTTTATCAAATTTCCTGCCAAGGTGGTGCCAATCGTTTTCATTAATTCTTGATCGATTTTTGGAGAGTTATCTACGCAAGGTTATGTAATGAAACTAATTAATTGCGTGAACTGCATTTCCAGTTTTCACTTCATTACAGCTGAGTTTGAAAGAAAAAGCTTTGTGCTGCATTCGCCAACGGCTGGCCCAGCAAATGATCACAGGTTCTGAAAGACGTTTGCCCAGAGAAAAAGAACGCGGTTCTGAACTTTGATCAAGGTAGTCATATTCCTAATTGATTTCCAGATGGCGGTGTACAGCCGTGCCCAACGGAGCCTGCCATTGGTTCTTGCCCACATCACCTTGGTTCACGAGTTCATAGACGTTGTCCGAACGCATGTAGCGCAGTGAGAATACAGCTATACCAGCAAGAACGACCCTTGAACTATGCGATACGCAATATAGCCAACCCCGCACATCACGGCGCACACCGACATAGTGATTTCTCTCTGGATCTTCCGGAATCCAGGATCCTTTTGCATCGCGGTTTTGCTCACAATGGAGCTGTTTTTGTTTTTGTGAGGGAAGCTCTCATCCGGTATTTGACATCCCAGAAACTTGCAAAGCGGCTCCCAACCTTCAGAACATTTGTACACAAGAAGTTTGTCCTTCGGCGCCACCTAACAAGAACGATATAACAGTAAAAATTGCTTTGAGTGGTGAAGCACTACAAAAAAGAATTATGACAACCAACGAAGGTCACAAAAATATATAAGGCACTGTACTTTGGGCCTGTCAAAATATTAATGTAAGTTTGGTAGGAACGCAAAAATTTCCGATTGCATTGATTATTTCGACGTGACAAGCCACACAATCACATGTGACGAGACGCGTTCGGTTTTAGAGATGAAATCCGCGTTTTAATCCTTGGGAAAGCACTAGCACCCACCGAGCTCAAAAGGTATGTGTTAAGAGGGCAAAAAGTCGACGAGGATCAAAAAGCTCTCACGTAATTCAGTCAATTTTTATTTCAATTTGTCAGAATAAATTCTAGCCTCCGGGCACGCTTGACATTGATTTTTACTGGAAAACCAACCTTATCTCATGAAGGTTGTCGCGAGCGAGCTGCGAAATTGTCAAAAACCCAATAATTAACATTTCAAAATTTCTTAAAGGAATCTGGTAACTTCCAGAACAACTTTCGAAGCTTTTCCCGAGACGCACGCAAGAAAGTTACTTCATCAAAGTAAACAACGTCTGCCGATGTAGTCCCAACTGGTGGCAAGTACAACAGGACTGACGAAAGTGCAAGTGGTAAAGGTAAGCAACACGATACTTGGAGGACAGTAAATAAATGGTGCACTTCCTGTAATTCCTCTCATGCTCGATCAGCCATTGTCAAGCGGAATATCTTTTGTGATTGATGCTTTATTTCTTTTCAAGGAATGTATCACACACAACAGCCGTGCACTTCAGGTTTGTACAATTACCTTTTGAAGAAGTTATATTCGCGCCTTGGGCAAAGATAACTGTAGAACGTGTCGGCCTGCGATAGCAGTCTAACTCACTTGCATTATCTTGCTTATCCAAAATAATTATAACTAATTCCAGAAAAGCAATCCATTTCAATATAGCCGTTTTCCACATTATGGCCACATTATCTATTGCGCAAATTAAAAATAAAGCAACGGGGCGGTTGGGGTCAAAAGCAAACGGGGCCAAACTGTTTTTTAAAGTGTGTTTTTGCCCGTAGGGGCGGTATTCAGTTTGAATTAATCGCGCCTCGCATATAGGCAAACAAGGAAAAGCACACAAATATTGCCAAACCAATTTCTTATTATTTAGCTTCCACTAACAATCGGGTATGCAGGAATTCGTTTCCTAATCGCCACTTTCGGAAAGTGTGACATGACATATCAACTCTGAAAGCAGGCTAAATTCACTGACTGGAAACAAAACCAGACAGTCAGAAAATTTCAGGATTTACTTGGAAAACGGACTGTATTTTGTCAATCTGACCTACTTTTAGGTTAAAGGCGATCTGCTGATACGAGAGAAAATCTCGTACCCAAGCGAAATTAGCGAAATGTCAGTTTACATCTCGGTCTTAAGCAGGTAGCGAGTGAGTTAAATCAGGCGCTTACATTCCACGCAAGCTTTTAGATCGCGCCGCCAAAGCAATTTCTGGGAAGTGGAGTCAAGTAAATTGCTGGATTGATTTGCCCAGACTCCGAGCAGTGTCGCTGCATCAGCGAAAGCGCTATCATCTCACCTGCAAGACGCGGGCGTTGTGATTCCTGTAGGCTATCCTGATCAGCTGCTCGTTCGGCACGTAGGTTTGCCAGGGTGAGATTGGTGGTATTCCGAAAGCGATGCGAACTGTGCAAGATGCATGCTGAGATTTTAGCGATGCGATTGCACTCGATTTTAATCGATAAGTTTGCAAAACTCAGTACTGAAAAGCAGCTGAGAATGTCGCCAACAAATCCCATAAATGATAAAAGTATTCTTCTCGCTGGCACGGTATAATTTTTTGAACACCACAATTTTTACCAGGCGTTAAGGAGATAAATAATCTTGCGAATTGCGTGTTCCAACCTTTAGCCCAACCTGTTAATGACGATTGTTTAAAGGCAACAGCGCAGAGACGCTTATCTGCTCCGAAGAGATGCAGAGAAAAACTTCACAATACTGCAATTCTAGCATTTAGGGAACTCAGATTGGTCACAAAGCGAAGAAATAGAGCTTGCAGTTGAAGCCAAATAATGTTCTGGCGCGTGGTTTTCGATTTTAAGGAACCAACAGAAAAACGCGGAGCCGCATTCAGCGAAAATTTGAAAAATGGCCACCATTAACTGCCAGTTAGGGGATGCCAATTGCAAATAGGGACCGGAACCACCGTTTCCTCAATGGCGACAACCTCTAATTGCTACCGAAGAGCATTATAGGTTTCAGATAAAATATTGCCATCCACACTGCCAACTTTTCAACTTTCGAAGATGAGGATTTGGGAACAAAAATTTGCTTGACAACTACTGAAATTTTGCGATCGCACATTTGCTAGCGTGCAAGATACTGCGGTGCGTGCAACAATCTTGAACACTATAGCAGTCAGCCAGTAATATTCAACGACGTTAGCAACGACGTAATTTCTTAATTCTTAATACTTCTGAATTCTGAGTGATTGCATGGAATACCCGAAAACAAACGTTGATTGCGCATGTTTTGTGAAAAACCTCACGGTAAGCTTCACCTCTATCGAACAGAATTGCACGTGCTGATGAAATCAGGGTTCTAATAACGTAGCTGGCGCGTTTGAGCAATACGAAAGTGATTAGTTTGTACTCTGCCATCAATTTTCCTTATCCAACCTAAAAAGTTTTTATTTTATTTTAAGATATTAGGAGCTTTCTGTATATTCAACGCCATGGTTTCTAGATCACAGAAATAGAAAATCCTAGACTTGAATAACACGTGCGGTTATACGGTTGTCCGCGCTTGTTTTGCACGTTGGAAAAAAGCTGAGGCAATGTAAATTTTCAAGTGGCACAACAGAGAATGGCCTGTTTTGAATTTATGGATTGAATTTTGCTCTAGTTACTTGGAAATGCAACTCATCGGCGAGCAGACGGGTAGGTGGCAGAGTTTTCACCCACGCTTGAGAATAATATGCACCAACATAGCTTACTTGCGCTGTTGAGAAATCGTTGGAGTTTGGCGCAGTGCGGTGACAGGGTGCTGATGCGGCTGTACAGGCCACAGCTTGCCAGTGTTTTCAGTTGCTTGTTCATGCTTTGCCACCAGTCCTCTTCCGAATCTCGAACCATCAGCAAAATCTATTTGAATGGCAAATAACGAGATTAATATCTTTCCGGAAAAAAAAGTTTCAGGTCCGAAATGGAAAAAAATGGACTCTCGCCGCAACGCAAATAAGATTGGCTTTTTGATATGGGGAAACAACACAACCGATTAACAACAGAAAATGCGTGAGATACGTTATGCAACACAGACGATAACTTGTTTACAGGTAATCTTCTAACATTTCTCTTTACGCCATGTGAAATCACGACAGAAAATGGCGCATTCGCGCTATAAAAGTTTTGTGCAATGCTGGACCTCGTTGGCTGGAGCCAAAACGAGATCAGCGAGTCGTCGAAAAAAGGTAAACCATCACGCCAGTCCATTCATATCGATGATAAGAGAGGCATTGACAAAGCCAGAACCAGCTTTTTAATATTTCTGGACTATTTCCGAGCTGACCTTTTGGTAAGTCTAGCTCCAGTAGCTACCTGCAACTGAATTGTAGAGGAAGTCACGTGACCTGCTCATCCTACGCACGAACCACGCACCAATCACAACAGTTAGCTTTTCGTTTCAACGGCGAAGCGTAAAGGCTTTCAAAGCGTAATCTTCAAAGGCTTGAACGTTTCTTTACAAAACATCAGTGCCTATGTCTCCGCACAATGAAGGTCCTTAAATTTGGGGCAAACGGGAGCAAATTTAATAAATAAAAAAGTAATAAAAAAAGGCAATTCACAACAGTAGTACCACTCTTAACGTAAATAAAATTGCAAGAAAGACCTGTCGGTTTCAAAACAAGTTAATATGCCGTTTCATAGACATTCAAACATACCTTCGCGTCTGGAAAAGCCTTGTGCATCTCCTCCCAATAATAGCAGGCCGGCACATCACACGTGGCGTCCACTGAGGAGTACATTCTACGGAAGTCGTCCGCCGTTCCACCAACCGTCATAATCTTCATCCACTCGTCGTGAAGGTACTCAAAATTTTCTTCCGAATCGTAGACGGTGTAACCAAGCATCGAGAGAGCGGCTGTTATTGACTTTGTGCCGGTTTTCGGCATGCCAGCTACGACAATTTTCATCTTCGTCAATGCAGATTTTTGTGCTATTACAGACTAAGCAGATGGTAGAACTGCAAAAATGGAAGATTTAGAAGCAAATATGAACTCATACCACTTTGATGAAACCTTGCCTGCAAGTACATTGCGGCAAACGGCAAAATTTTATTCTACCCTAATCTTTAACTGTCGGGCGCAAGTCCCACAAATTTAGAATACAATTGAAAGTGAGCAGCACTTCCAATGGTGTGGCGTTTCAGCAAACGAACGCGTGTGGTGTCCAGTCACCAAATCCCCACTTTTCATTTACATGTCATAACTCAGAGTCAGATTGAGAGAGTGCTTCGCCATCGAAACTGTCGCAAATGCTGACTGCCTTTTTTAGCGCAGGAAATTTCAAGCAGCACGGTTCTCGCCCGTGCGATGACCCCAGTCGCAGTACTGCCGCATAAATGATGCAGGGTTGGTTTCGTGCTGTGTCGTTTCAACGCTCGACCCGTCGGTTCGCTCGTCCGTCAAGACCGGGCTCGCTGCAACCATTGAATCATCATCTCGCAATTAACTACGTGTAGAAATCTATTCAAGCGGCTGTTTTTCTTCGGACAGGCATTCTTCTAATCACCAGCGGTACGCCTGACCCACAAAACCACGTCAGGAGCGGCGCGATTAAATAAAAATATTTTCACACGTTTACCTTGTGTCGAGCAAGTGAACTGTTTCCGAGAAATGTGGACACACCACCCTTTCTCCAGCAATATTTCGCATGAAAAATATGATAAAACAAGCAAAATCTTGACGGCGACCACCACGTCTTTGATGGCTAACAAAATAGTGAAAATGCGCTTCCCTTCTCCAAACTTTACATCGAAGAAATTGCAGGAAAGTTGTTGCTTATGGCTCGAAAGCTTGCCTATCGCGAAAAATCGTTCCGCGTTTTCAAACGAGATGATCTCTTTTTGAAATGTGCGTTTTTTTATTTTACGGGCGTGAAACAAGGTCTTTGCGTTCATTCAAAATGGTTAAACGCACGCTCACTTGCGCCAGTTAAACTCATGTGAGTACGAACAGCCACGAGTGGCTAACGTGATTCGAATCTAATCCTTACAGACTGCTTTCGTAACTAGAAGCGTCAATATAGTCATGCTTAGCTCTGTGCTCGGGAACACTGCAGGTCGCCCAACGAACCTCTCGCTGTTCCAGACAAAACCAAATCGTCATCAAAGCGTGCCAGTGACTTTGGCGTGGAATCCATTCTGCTGTGCGCATTGAGAAAATAAAACTGCACTTTTGTGACCTTTGTACGCGGTTCACAAGCGTAAATATTTGACCTGCTTTATCGGCGACTGCCCTTCCCGGCTCGCTGACCTCATCTGGATTTTTTTAGCCGACAATTGTCGAACCAAGTCACGCGCACCTTTTGAAACATTTGCGCATGCATTCCTGCCCGGCGTACACGATTTTGCCGGCGCGTTAGCGCAATTGCACTGTCCCCGCCCTCTCTTGCAAGGCAACCAATCCCAGCTGTCGAGCCTGCTACGCAACTGATATGATTGATGCTTGTTGCAGCTTTAAACTTCAGCGGGACGGCACTTTTTTTCCAGCCAGTGTTGACTCCTCGCTGAGCGCGAGGGAATGCGGCAGCTCAGCGCGTCGGCGGACGTTATAAGCGCGCGGCATCCGGTTCGGCAAAGCAGCGATCAGAATGCGAACGGCAATTGCGCGAACGATAACGAGCTCTACCGATTGATTTTAAGTAACACATTGATAGGTAAGACGTTTTCAGCTTTCAGATCGGAGAGAAGAAAAGAGCGTTTCTCCTTTGCACCAGACCGCTTTTGTATGGCGTTGCCCGAATCGGTTGCTGCTGCGCAGAAATTGGTCATCAGCATTTCGCTGTAATGCCGATTTGCTTTTCGCACTATTCCAAAAATTACAACCTTATTTCAGAAAAGTCAAATGTTTCGGAAGAAAGATAATAGAAGTTTATTTGCGAATGGACAATTTTTAAAGTTACGCTTGTCAAATGATTTGTTTAAAATTCACTTGTTCTGTTTCATAACAAAAATAACACACACCTGTAAAATGCAGTAGCAGAGCATGGTCACTTCTGCACGATGTTTGGAACCGGTCTAGTTTTTACAGGAGGTAATCATTGCGAAAATCTTAAATCATCCTCGATTTACAAAGTCGGTTCTGCTTTGAAAGTAAGTAAAATGGTGTTTGTCAGCAAGAGCCAAATCCAGGTGTTGCTACCACTGGTAGTCTGAAAAAAATTTAAATTTGGTAGTCCCAGCAAGAAATTAATTTTTGGTAATTTTTGAAGCGCAAACCCACTAAGTCAAATCCCAGGTCAAAACTTTTAACATCTAATGCATAAGGGATTTTTTGCTATAACTAGGGCAACCAATTTTTGCCCTAAAAACTTAAAATTTTGACTTTATAATTTACAAATTTTGACTTTATTTTGATCTATAAATTTTCTGCGTTTGCAACTGCACAATAATTCAGCCTTAGGTGTTGTGGTTAATCCGTAAGTGTGTTCATGCACTGTAAGCTTCGAAATTAAAAAATATTTGGTTGTATTCGGGGACGATATATTGATAAGTACATTAATAACTACAGCAGATTCAAACCTGAGAACATCATAAAGCTGAAATACTATAGGCATAATAGATTGAGCTTTTACCAAAACAAGTACCGTAAGACCACATTTCTCGCCTAGCATGCTTATCCGACATAATATTCAATCGTCCAGTAGTGGGCAAAACAAGATTATTATGTCAGAAATCGCAATAAACCCACTATTATTACAGAATTACAAATAAACGTGCAAAAGCATATCAACATGTAGTTGTAGTTTCAATAAAATATCGATATTTTAAGAGAAAAAACTGTGCTTCAATAAAAGTTTGACCTAATGATAAATTTTGACCTTTTTGACCTAATAACTTAGGATTCCCTCATGGTATGAACGTGAAATTTGGTTCGTGGACGTTTCATAAACTCTAGAAAGGGCAGAAAAAATTTGACTTTATTGATTTTTGGTTTCCCTATCTATAACAGAAATGCGAAGGAACAACCTGTGTTTATACCACTTTTTCAGCTGACATTGCTAAAGTTATTCGCCGAATCCCAGTTAAACCACTTGTCTGAAGAAAAACTGTGTAATCAGGTTAAAGTGATTCGGCTGGGCAGCGCGATTACAAGGCGAACGATTTCAGCTCGTGAAGCGGTCTTGGAAAGATAACTATCGGTTGTGGTTCTGTTTGTATGTAACCAAATATGAAAAGTTTTTAATCGTGGTGATGATGGTGAAGCCATTGCCGGGTCAACACCTCGCCACCCGCAAACAAAGCGAAGTTTTTGCGGTCAAAAGCAGTTTTGTTGTCTCACTTGGCTTTCCGTTTACAGTTGATTCCGAGTTTTTGACAGCTCTTTGCATTGAACAGTCATCGTGGCAACTTGAGGGAAATGACTATGAAAATTTGCTGATTTTCCAGCTACACGCTTTTTGCTGACGTGCCGTGCTGCGTGACCCGGCAAACACAACTCCTTTTAACGAAACCGAAGCTGCCTCTGAAGTTGATCTTTCGCTTGCGAGCACTGCAAGCAAGCACCTATAGACTTTCTTGCCGAATTGGAATCCAACACTCGCGTCTAATTTTTCAAGCGAACATGTTCACTACCCAGAAAAGCGAGCATCACCACTCTATCTTTTTGCGTCGGTGAAACCAGATGTTTTGCCGCTTGTATAGCTCCAGAACGATCACATGTCGCAGAACGCTACTTCGCTGTAAGACAGATTGGTCAGGCTGGGCTTTGCAAATACGTACTAAAATGTTTTCTGCAGTTTATGTACATGCATAAAACATGGAGAATCTGCACATCTTCGGTAAAGACATAACAGTCACTGTTGAAACGTAAACAGACACAAATACATTGTCTGTTAGCTTTTTAACTGTGGGTTTTGTGTTGTCACCAAAACGTTGCAGGTTACATACATCATTCTTGAAAGTTCGCTCACTACACTTTCTTCCTGGTGAAAAAACTCCAAATGCTCATCGAAGGTATAGTGCTAACTTTTTCACAATGACACTGTCCGAACAAAGAAGCTGGGGTTTGCAATGTCGTGTTTGAAACATTCACCAGCATGAAGTGTTGTAGATGACAAATGATATACAAGCAAAAGTTTTTCGAACCTTGTGATTTGCTCGGTTGTAAAGCTTCTCGGTTTAGCTTTTCATCCTGTTCGACAACGTACAACGTATCTATGTAATTTTTGGTAATACAAGATCTCATACCATGGGGTTACTGCAATTTGCTTGGGGAATTTTGATGACAATGACAACTTGCAAAGTTGTTATGATCTACTTTTATTATCTCTTGCCCAACGTGAGATAATGCGAAAGTTTTTAGGCACGACTTTCTTCCTATTGCAAACTTGTTGCACTGTTTTTTAATAATCAAAATACATGATGTACTACAGTAAGAGTTTTGCAAAGAAAGATTGGTGCACCATATGACCAATGCTGTACCATTAGTGCAGAGACTAAAAGAGAAGGTTGACCAGCATACACACAAAAGCGAAACACAAAAACCTCGCTAATAGTTTCAAACAAATGGATTTCACACGCTGGTCGTTGGGAGAGTGAAAATGAACTGCTGGATAAACAAGACGGAGGCAAATGTTCATTAATTTCGATATTAACAAACTAGACCAGGGGTGTGCAAATAGCGGCCCGCCACAGCGTTTTCATTGGCCCGCGGAAGCATCCAGCAAATCTCCAAATCTTAAATTTCCTCCAACCTATCACAGTGCATGTTATTGTTGGGGCTAATGTGAACAGAGATTTCTTCTATTTTCATCAGAAGGTACGGCTCTCCGCTTAACGCAGCCATCTCAAAGTGGTCCCCGAACCAAATTAATTGCCCACCCCTGATCTAGACGAAACAGCAATCACTGTTTCAGTCCTTCACGTGCCTTTGCATCAACAATGCCGGCTCATTTCAGCGGTCAGCAGGGCCTACATAGAAATACTGTAAATGGGCTGTCCAGGAGATTCAGAACGTTAGGTTCGCAGCAGACAACCTGATGGACCAACCTGCCTTCCCGAACAATTGTAGGCCGAGGCGCGAAACCCATAATGCCAAACGTTTTCAACGCCTGTTCTATGTAAACCTATACAAGTTTCAAAACGAAGTCGACTCTGTTCGTAGATTCAGGGTTCTATTTAAATAAGAGGTGATTATGCCTACCTAGTAGGCGAAATATATACTCTACAAGATCTTGGTGTCTGATTTTTTTCTGGGGAAAGGATTCCTTTTGATAGACAGTAGTAAGGGTGCTACTATAGCGGGAGGTCTACCACACTATAGCGTGAGATCAACCTCCCTTTAGTACTATAGCGTGAGGTTTACCACTGCATTATCCTTTCATGTTTTTACATATTTTGTCATTCACACTAATTTGTACATACGCTACGATTTCTAATTTCATTTATGTTAAAGAAAGGTAAAAATAAACATGACATCGTATATCACACGGGTTCCCAATCTTTTTCTGATTATGTGCCCCTTCAGCATTTCGATTGATGAGCATGTACCCCTGAAATTTCTGATGGCAAAAATGCTGAGTAAAATAAAAGAAATCCACTGAACTTTGAACAGAACTTTTAGATCTTTATAACTATATAGGAAGACTTTTTTATCTCAAAGTTACTAAAAATAAAATGCTGTTCTTTTTGCTACTCATGTTGTTGTTTCGTAGTGTTTGCCACCAGGTTTCAAATCAAGCAGATAAATTAGATCTTCTGGCGATTTTTCTTATTAGCCGACGTTTCGTCCACCTATTCAAGTGGGCTTCCTCAGAGCAGTTATCACAAACGCATATTTTTAGAATCTTTGTATATTAATTTAAAAGCTAACACTGTGAATGATAAAAGCGCAAACTTCCCAGCTATCTATTACAATGTTTTAAAACAT
>JGI24158J21664_10001572_pt1 | contig 26041 bp, 15 predicted proteins | sample Ectturendosymbi3_FD_21664 | JGI IMG/M metagenome (IMG submission 21664) | reverse complement strand
CGTACGCTACGTTTTACGATACTCTGCAGTTGCGCTTATCTTGACTTACTCGGAAAATTTGACTTTCGGGCATAAATCGGACCTCAAAAATAAATGTCGGGCTCGGGCCGGGTTCCGCTTTGAAAATGAGGCCCGTTTACAACTCTATGTCGGCTTGCCGACTTTTCACTTGGGATTATCATCTATCATCAAAAATATCACCTAATGCAAAGATCTATAAATAAAATTCTAATGCATCTACGTTTCACTGCATTGCTTCCACTGCCATGTTACACATGCCCTGCTTACAAGTAGCAGTAACTACATGTTCGAACCAAAAGGTTATATTCAATATCTAGAATCTTTTGTACTCGTCCACCGACTCAAAAAAAGCAACTGTCCGCCAGGGAATGCCGAGAGCCACGTTCTGAATTGCGTAAGCAGTTGGGAAAGAAAACCTTCAATAACTCTAAATCATTTCTCTGTTTTATTGAAGACGGTATTCTTTTATTTTCCAGATTTCACAGTTGTTGTGAAAAATTTTTTTTGTGCTGGAAACTAAAAAAACGCCTTAAAAATATGAAATATAAACTGATTCGCCGCAGGAGATCACCTTCATTCTCGAAATTTGTTTTTTCGAACGTTCACTTAAAAACATGATGTGAAAAGAAAAGAAAATAAGGAATGAAACTAATGTTTCGAAGCTTGTGTTGTCACCTGACACTCAATTTTTTTAGGAACAATGATAGTGAATTCTTCGAACTTGATCAACAACCGTGATCCTCGCTTCTTCGATAACTCTGATATGTTCGAACCAGAGAGATGGCTTGATCAGCAGCAAAGAAGCAAAGCAAAGTTTTCCACAGTTGTTCGTTTGGATCTGGAGCTACCATGTGTCCTGGACGGAAGTTTGCCTTGCAAGAAATTCAGTGTCTCGTCATTGCATTGCTGCAAAGATTTCATGTGGAATATCGCCACCAGCCTATGAAAATGAAGTTCAGAGCTGTAACCGTGGCTTCTGAAAAAGCTAGATTCAAGTTTGTTCCATTGTGAACTTCACATTGTTCGTAAAAATGGATTTTTCAATGACAGGAATTTCCTTTAGGAAGTGACGCAATTTTCCACGTAAGCACTTTCTCGAGACTTAAGCGATTGACGTTTTATGTAAACGTCAACTTTCGTATGTTTTTTCAAATAAAAAATGGTCTGCATTCACTCGATTTTCCCGCCGGAGCTAAATCAAGTATCGTACAATCCATTGTTTTCATGTGTCGTTAAACATACACATTTTTATAAACAATTTTGTTCATTAATCAACTATTCACCCTAAGTATCCTGAAAAAAACAATTAGCCAGCTATCCAGTCATGCAGTAATCCTTTACTGGCAAGGATTAGTTCCTACCTATCATCCTACCGCATCCTTTCCTGATACCCGGCACATTGCCTGGAACCCCACAATGATGGCCGACAGCGCGAGGATTACAATCCCCTTTAGTGATTTCACAACGCGTCGCAACACGCCGGCTTCAGATTCACAGACAATTACGTTTTAATCTCCGTAACCCACAAGCACAAGTTGAAACCCTAAAGGCTTCGGTCCTTCCCAGGCTCTCATTACAGGTTTGTGTTGTGAAGGCTTTTCATTCCCCGATTAACAGCCTATCAATATTTTAAAATTGTCTGCAATCGTCTTTTAGCTGTGTTTAACATGCGCAGCCATGAAGGTCTTTCGTTTACCCGATCTTTGGAGAGAGAGTCCCATAAGCTAGTGCCTGAACCCACGCCTCGATTGGAATTCAAGACGTGAACAGACTATGTCAGTGATGAGTTGCCCCCCGTAATTCGGTATCGGGCTCAACGATGAGACTCCCCATTGCTACGCAACTTTGAGTGTCCATCACCCACTCCACCGCTAGGAACAGCCTCCTCCAGACAAAATTCCTTTTGTGGTCCCCGTGGCGTGCTTGTAATGCAACAAGTTGCAAGGTGACGCTTCGGATTCTACCACATGTACCATAGCTGGCCCTGCCAGTTAGCCTATACACACATCACTGTGAATAAGCCAAACACCACAACTGGGCTGCACTAGTATTGGCTTAGGACTTTGGAGTCGGGTCCCCGGAGAATCAAGTTCTTCGGATCTACCCCTCACCGCCGTACATACACGTCAAGATGCTAGTTGTAAAAAGCTCAGAGACGAACGAACGTTTTGGTGTTACCGGTGGTACTCTGAGACCCCTCAAAAGGACACGTACCCTTGTACTAGGGCACCAGATGGTTATAACTTATACACATTTCGTACCCGATTAACACAATTAATCACAACCTTAAATATTTTGTCTTTGACCAGAGTTAGAGGTTCACTAAACCTTTGCCAACGTCTCATTGCCTTATCGTTCGGTTGCCCCACCTTTATTAATAAAAGTTGTTCGCAAAAGCTAACTTAGGGCATCACATTTAGGACATATTTGAAATTTTTTTAACTAAGGACATTTTAGCAAATGTATGGCTAATTCACTTCGCATCTAAGCTACAATTTTATCGGACCCAAGCCATTTATCAAAGCCTCAGTTGAAAGCTTTAGGTGCATTTGGCAGCTCGAGATCGCATGAAAATGTAACAGTTAATATTTTCCCATTTGATTTAATGTATTTTCAACAATTAAGGCCAAGGTATTGGACGCCTTGCAGCCGATGCGTGCAAGAGCAAGGTCGTGAAAATTTTCCCATTTAAATCAATGCATTTCTAATAATTCGAATTTCAACCGGCCTATGGCCAAAGTTGCGCCTCCAAAGCCAACATGTTGCCATGATTTGCCCAGAAATTTTACCCATTTTTGCCATTTTAACCGCACTTTTGTTTTGACTTACATTTCTTAAGGCTTTTCGCATGCTGTCCAGCATCATTCATAATCTAAACATTTTCTAAGCAAGAAAATCTTTCTTGCTATGTGTTGTCTATTCTAATTTTATGTGTGTAAGGTCGACGCGCAGGCTGTTGCATTCTCTAACGACATGCAAAGAGGATGCCACCAACAAGAGACAACCTGCAACCACCCAGGACGGTCGGTGACAAAAGTCACCCGCCTAGTCCGCGGCTACAAGTGCCCCCGTGGTCAAACATCAGAAGGGTTAGCAGAGGGTGCATCTCTTTTTTGTCGACTTTTTTCTCGGGCTTGTCGAGCACTAAGCTCTTCCCGTGTGTGCAATGGTGCGTGACGATTTTTAGACCCTGGTGAACCTTTTGTAAGCACCTAGTGTTTTTCGTTTAAGTCAAACAACCGTGCACTCCTTTCGTTACGGTTCAACGAAAAGCCCAGTGGCTTATACCAGTTTCGCGGCTCTTGAACTGGCGCCCTGCTAATCAATACTGGCCTTTCCGCAGCCCTAGGGCGATTTTGGCCCTGATTTACACACACGACCTTTTACTAGCTAGCTATACGCCCACAGTTCTCCTAACTCTTCGGCCTGGTGCAGAGGGCCAATTTTCCCTCTTTGACGTAGCTTCGTACACGTTGACAATTCGAAAAAGGCATAAGAGCTTTTTTAAAAAAAGTCGAAATTGCAGCAATTTGTTCTCTCTCCATTACCGCACAAAAGGATCCTGCTATTTGCAGGCAGCACAGCAGCCGAAGAAACCTTACAAAATCCTAAGATGCCTACTGATGCCCCTAAATCAAACCACTTTCCTCGAAGTTTACACAGCATGAAGATTCTGGCAAGGCGAGTTTTCACACCAGGCATAACACAGTCCTTTCAAGCAGGCAGTAAATTGCTAAGGAAAACTTTTGCCTTCTACACGGGGCCGCAATTTCCACAAAGCTTTTTAAAACGCCGTTTTTCTACCAAGTATACATGGCAAGATCTCTCGCTTGGCCAAGTTTAAGAAAAATTTTAAGAAGCCATGCATCAAAACGCTTTCTCTCAACCATTTACTCGTTTTGTGACACATACCTAGCCCCCAGAGCTTTGATTTCGATTTATTAAATTCATTTCATACACTGGCATACTTATTTCGCCTTGCCTAGACTCGCATCATGCGAAATCTTTCAATCCGAACCGTACGCGCTTTTTATTCGCGACGAAAAAAACAGGTACACTTCGAAGTTTTACTCAATTTGTTACCACAGAATTTGGCAAGGCGATGCTGCAATTTTGTCAAACCAGCGACAGAAAAATGTCGCGCGTAAGCCACTTATCGAAAACTGCTTTACGCCGCGGCTGCCTTTCGACACTACATGTTTTGCAACGATCATTTAAAATCGCGTCGCTTAATTACTTCCGAAATTCGCGCACCGGTCTGTTTGAGGCAAGAGTTTAGTTTCTGCCTTGGCGAGCAGCATGCCATGTACTTTGCCATGATTTTAGCATTACAGCTACTTTCGATTTCGCCTTCCGCTTTACTGAAAGGCTTTTAAAACTACACAGTTTCACATTTTATCAAAGACAGCTCATCTACTGCTGCTTATATCGCGGTGACTTTTTCTAACCACTTTTTTACTTTACACTCTTATCTTAAAAGAGCGTTTCTCCTGTTTCCAGGATTCTTACAGTTACAGCGCAACGCGTTTCACACCATGTTGCACTTAGCGTCTCTCCGTCACCCGTCCATTCCTCTGCACCATTTTTACACAGCTCCGTCCATTCATTTCGCCATTTTATTTCAAAATTCCAATTTCCAACAGTTTCCAAACGATTCCACAAAAGCGCAACCGGACATTTACATTTAATTTACTCGCTACAGGCCACGCCAGCTTAAACCTGCTTAAAAAAAATAATGCATGTAATGGGCATTCATTATATCCGAACACATAGTTCAATAATTTTTCTACCGTCTTGCCCTGGTAAATGCCAAGACCGGTTCGACCCTTTTTATGCCGTCCGTGCGCAGCAACACACACAGCAAATTTACCACGCAAAAACAATCGACTTTTCTTACACTTAATTGTCAGCCTCCAAATGGGTCACCCTTGTGAAAAGCTTTTTAACCAGTGTCTCGGCTTTACCATGAGAGAAGTTTCACCAGGGCGAGCTTATTACAACTCGTTGAATACATAAAATTGTGGCCCACCGAAGCAGGTACGCACAGCATGTTGGTGAACCGCACAAAGGCAAAAGCAACACCCTCCTGCATCGGTGCGACTTCCGAGACGACGCGAGATTTTCTCCGTCTACCAAATCCGCAAGAGTAAGCGCACACAGCGCGTTGGCAAATCGCGCAAGTTCAAAAGCAACCTGCTTTTTGCGCTGGTGCAAGTTCCAGAGCGACGTGCACTTTTTACAGTTTTGCCTGCCAATCCCAGAATTTGCTCACGATGCCACTGCACTCTTTTTTACATAAACGGCTTATGTGGTATTTTCGATAACAAGCGACTACGCGCTCGCGAGAACGTGACCTGCGATTTTTTGCATTTGACACATCCTTTCTCACGCTCTCACGATCCCACCCACGCTCATCACCAACATACTTATCAGACCTTGGCGCTTTCGCTACAACGCTCGCGGTTAGCATTTCTGCGGCCGCATCGTTTTTATGTCACTTTACCATACTTATGCGGGCCATAACTTGCGTTCCTGTTAAGGTAAAAATATTTCGGAAACATCCTCGTGATCAGCTCACTGCATACTTTATTCGCTCCAATTTTCAACGTTCTAGCATCCATACTTTAGAAGATAATTTTGTGGCAGATTCGCCTTTAAAATGCACGCAGCGACTTTCTCTGCACAACGCGGCTAGATTGCGCAAACGCGACACCGCGAGGCGTCGAGGACGCAAAAAGTCATTTTCGCTTTTAGTTGGTCGTGTGGTGATCAGCTTTCAATGGAAATAAACATCGGTCTGGACCCATGGCAAAGTCTACCCATCTAATATTACTAGAGGCGTCGGATTTTAGTCCGGCCCAGAAAACGCTTACAGAAATCGTCTACCCTACAGGACCCTTAAAACGACCGGCAACTCATTACAACGGCAATTTTTAATGTGGTAAGCTAGTTTTACCGTTGAGGTTCACTGATTGACACTACCTACACAGCGTCTCGTAATTCAATTAAAATCAAACAATTTTGCTTCACGAAAATACAGCATCCATGGCACCAATTTACGGTGTTTCGTTCTCACCCATTTTTTTTGACTGGCAATTTTCTCCAAACGGTTCCCTTTTCGCTCTGGGCAGGTTCTGAGCACCGAGAATCACCACTTCTGTTTACTCTACGGGGTGTAGCCCCGCAGATCACCGTACACGAAGCAATTCTGCAGAGCTAGCCCAAAGTTACTTAAAAGATTCCTTTTTTTCGAATCTCTTTAGGATTTTTCAGGAGTCCTCAATCATTCCCAGGAGGTGCTGAGCAGCAAGGGATCACGACTTCTGTTCACCAGCTGAAGTGTAGCCTCAACTGTCACCGTACACGAAGCGATCCCGCAGCAACGACCGAGGACGACCAAAATCTAAATAACCCTTCCTAGCTTTGCACCGTGTCCCTCAAAATTTTGCTCATAGATACTGCATTTCGGATCGTGGCCTTTCACTGGCTTTGACCTTTTTATTTACCCTACCTTTAGCTCCTAATTTCAGCCTGTTTCCGTCCTATGATTCATGACAGGGTACAAATTCCCTTACCAAAAACTGCGTTCTGCTTAGGGGGTGGGTTTTGCGGCTTTTTGTGAGGGCCGCCAACCCCGTAGAACGACTTGTTTATGCAACACGCATGTTCCGGGACTTTCTACCATCGCACATCCCCACGCCGCGATGTGGCCGAAACCGGGACTAAAGTCCTATTTCCAAAAATTGCATTTCGTTTCGGTGAAGCTTAGTGACGATTTAGTCGTCGGCTCGCTTCGCTGGATGAAACGGCTTTGTTTTAATTATCCTGGCAGCCAAGTTCGCCAGAGTCACTATGCATTTTGGCCAAGCGATTTCGCGTCTAACCCTAGGTTGGATTTTTCGCACGTCACGGTTTTGGGCTCGAAAGCTTACTTCCACGTGAAGAGATTTTCGGCACAAGGCCTACTTCTCATCCTTGATACAGTCTGTGCAGGACCCCGCTGAAACAGCGTCCCCTGTGTGTGCATATGTTGTGATATTCAGAGTAAGGACAGCCCCTAGTCGCTTGCCATCGTGCTGTTACTTACGATGCCACCGCCTAGGCGAATCGGGCGGACGTGGCTTGAATTTAGACGACTGCAATTGGACTACAAAGGGTCTTACTTTATAGTTTAACTAGCTTTTCAGCGAAATGCCCCCCCCTAGCAGTCTTTAGGCCGTTTTCCTATGCTTATCGTGGCTCTGAGAAGGTTTCTAAACCTACAGAATGAGTCTCTTTCTTATACCCACGTCAAAGCCCGCGAACCTCAAAAGCAACCTTTATTTTACGCTGCCTTTTGTTGAACAGGGCGCGCGTGGAACTATGCCGGCCATTCTACAGATTGCCAAAACATTAAAACAACGCATTTTGCGAAAATGCGTGAAAACTCCCCCCTTCAAAAGAGAACAGAACAAAAACAACCGCGGTTTGGGCGCCATTTGATGACCGGTTTCTGTTTGCCCGTTGACAGAACCGAGCATGCAAAATTCAGAAAAGAGGTCACTTCTGTTCATGACTCTAAATTTCCAAATGTACGTTTGTGGATCCTTTATGTTTAACTGTCTCATTACCCTGACAGATAAACGTGCCGTCAATAGTTTAAATTCTGTTCTCTGGAGACAACAACACTAGCTCAGAAGATTAACAGCAGCTATCTTAGAGACAACCATTGGAATCCCCCGATTAGATTTACACATTTTACAGCAACTGTACTCTCATTATCCAAGGTACGCATTACTATCTACATTNACCGTGAAATTACAATNAAATACGCCATAAAAACAATGTGATAACCATTGCTCACAAAACGCTTCTTTCCATTACTTGTCATTGATGTTCGCACAATTTATAGCAGCATAAATGATAATACAAGTTTACTTAGAATTTCATCCAAGAAAATAGCAATCTCATTTAATGTTTTGCATTCGCTTCCCAATTCAAATGCTATCTCATTGCTCATGATAATTTCTGGCAGAACTTTGTTCGCCTAAAAGTTCAAAATTTATCTTGCCGAAACTGGCAGCATTTCGCTTTCCCGTTAAGAAATCAAAACCAGCAACTCCCAGTCAGGTCGCGTGCACCGTAATTTATAGTATGACCTGCTTTGTTTCTTTTATAAAAATATTCTTGAAAGACATGTGTCGCTTCAATTTGGTCAGAACTGGTTTTGGTCAGCAAAACTTTGCGCAGCCCGAATTTTAGTGAAACTAATTCAGAGCTGTCGAGAACGTACGCTCTGCATGGCTTTGTCGTCCCGCGATAATTAAGTGTTTGTTCTTTTATGACTCAATTTGTTGATTTGTTCGTTCGGTGAGAAGCAAGGTACGGTAGCCATATTTTTTTCTTTCGGTCGCCGAACCGTCCATGCAGGTGGCTTTTGAGCACTAGAACTTCCGTGCAGGTGGCTTTTTACGCACTTGTAAATTACGGAGTTTTTTGTCTTCGCGACTTTCTCTGGCTTGCATGCCTCAGAGATTTGGCATGTGACTTTAACTTGTACCTTTTTCGTGCAACTTTGCTTACGTAGCTTTAATACGTCATTTTGACCTGCACCTTTTTCATGCAACTTTGCTTACGTAGCTTCTTTTTTCACCTACTTGTGCTGTAATCTTTTCATTGGTGCATTCTAATCAAGTGATTTCTTTATTCAAACAATACTTAATGCATTTGTGATTAAATTAACCCTCTCACAACTTTGACAAAAGATTCGCTTCGTAACATTTTAAATTATTGCACCCCTTGGTTTTTATCCATTCTTGAGATTGCTACTTTCTCTACAATACATAATATATACAAATCACAACAATAGCACACAATAATATTGCACATGGTTCATCATTGTTCAGTTCTTGATCTTTCAGATTTTTCAAGAACATACGGCACAAACCGTTTTTTTCTTACTGCATCTTATGACACAACAATGATACACAACAACATTGCACCCGAAAGCTGATGTTACACATAAAATATACTTAAAGAAACATAATCATACTACATTTCAACCTTATCTTAGCACAAACTTAATTATACACTATTAACTTAACAAACAATGTTCAGTCTTCCTATGTGTCCGTTGACGACATTTTCGTTTCTTGTTCTTTGCTTGTTTTGTTTTCTAGTATTCATGTTGTGGATAAAATATTCCATAACAGCAGCAGAACCGTCGCCAGACAATCTTCATTTAGGGGAACTTTACGTTTGTGCTGGGGGCTTGACATTGAAAATTTGTTCAAAACTCCACTGATTTCTACTGTTTCATATCCAAATTTGGGAAGTTCGGTGCTTTGTCTGTGGTGGGCTTAGTTAAACTGACGGCAACGGGACTGGTATGCAGGCCCGCAATCGGCCCGAAACATTTTGGCAAACTCAATCCAAAAGCGGGCCCGACATGCAACTTTGCCGCAACCAGCCAAAAACTTTCCAAAACAGAAAGATCTTTCGAGAACTGAACATCGTTATGTTGGCAAAACTGCCATCAAAGTTGTTTGCAATAGCTCTGGGTCTTCTGCAGTCTTAGCTGGCACTAGTATCAGCCAAGCTCTGTCCATGAAGAGTGGGACATGATGGAGACCAGATACAACGCCCTATAGCAGGGGTGGCCAACTTGCTTTGATTAGAATCGAATAGAAAATTTCTTGCAAACTCGCGATTGACTAGTCGGTATTAAAGTCACAAGTACAAAATGCCAAATTTGAGTATTGTACGTGCAAATACAGTTTACCATCGCCTTAGTAAGCATTTAGCGGAGGGCCGTACCTACTTATGGAAAGAGAAGCAGGTGTTGGTTAAGTTGCTAGGTCTGAGGAAATTTCAGATTTGAACATATTTCCTGAATGCTTCTGCAGACCACTGAAAACACTGTGGCGGGCCACATCTGGCCTGTGGGCCGCTATTTGCCCACCCCTGCCCTAAATAATGATTGTCACACAATGACAGGAAAACATTCTACAAAACCTCGCGGCCGTTGCTGTGCTAGCCAATGGTCAGCCATCACAAGAGACACCAAATAATATACGTGACCAACCAATTGATGGAGAATTGTATGTACTTTCTGGAATATTGATGTTGATTGAAAGTGTTTTTTTAGTTTTTTTGTCATTTCAATGTGAAATCAGGCGCGATCGACCAGCTGAGCTTCGTCGATAGACCGGTCGATCGCAAACGACTTGTTGGCCACCCATGCCCTATAGCATGAGCACTGAGCCCGTTCCATACCGTTCGGTAGAAGAAGTTCATCGTTCGTTCAAATGAAATAATTGGTTGCTGGCAATGAGATTTATCAGCCGTTTCTATTAAATTTGAGCTCAAGGAGTATCTGTTTTTTCTTAGCATAGTGTGTCTAGTGTTCATTCAACTGTCTACACTGGAGTGGATTTTTGGTTTTCATAATGTGACTTTAGAAGCTGTAAACTAGGGATCACTAACCTTTTTCAAGCCGAGAACTACTTCTTGTGTTCAGATTAATGAAAAGATCTACTGGTTTGATACACACTTCTGAAATGAAAATGTTGCTCAATTTATCTTTAAATTATTTTAGTATTAATAATTAAGTTATTCNGCAATGTTAAGACGCTGTTCACGCTTTNATGTTATTTTTANAAGAGATCCACGGGCGGTAGTATGGCCAACCCAAAATTTTTATGGGGACCAAATATTTTGACTTTCACCTAGCTGCATNATTTTGTTTGGGACAACACCTTTCAATGCACAAAACGACAAAAAATTCTAGACATTTGACGAGAATGGCCTCCCTGGCTACGCCTATGCTCTCGGGCGAACAACTTGGCCCTTGCGGGCGACCAGTCGCCAGGGGGCACCACGTTGGTGACCCCTGCTGTAAACGTTTAAGTAAGTTGTAGTATTTTAAGTACAACAACACATTTCAGTTAAGATTGCCTAATGTGGAAGGCTAAGCTATAGCCCATGTATTAAATTGCCTCCTTTCCCTTTCCTTACCTGAGACTTGACTTATTTGCAGCAGTGTAATATTTTGATTTTTAGTTTATAACCTGATATATCACTCCTTTTCCAGATTGAATCCAATTGTGGCAAACACAAATGCACACATCTATGCTAGAAAGGAACAAATCTTAGCTATTAGGATGATCGTGTTGGAAGAATTATGTTTAGAACGTATATAAAAACTTGAAAATTCAGCTGCTGAACACCTTCCACACGTGGTGGCATGGACAGCAATTTTGAGAGGGACTTTATTGTAAATTAACTAACATATTTCAACACAATAAATGTTCACTTGCTACTATGCAGAATATTGATTGCTAGTTGAGGGCGTACGGATTTGAACCCCGGTAATTGGTAATTAAGCGTGCAAACACGATTTGTTTACACTGTTACGTTTTCGTCTCAACAATAAGACTTGCTGTTTATACGTTATTTGGGAAATACAAAACCAAATGTGGGCAAAAATGTTTTGCAACCCCAAAAATATGCACTCCCGCACTCATATGAGCAAAGATATGCCGTTTCGCTTAGATTTAAGCTTCCAGTAGTGTGATTTCTGAAATACAGTACAGACGCTCGATAATAATTTGAAACCTCATTTTCAGCAAAACCACCGAAATTAAATCAAGCATTTTGCAACGCAAATTAATGGACATGTTGTCTTTTGCTAGAAATATTTAGAGAGTTTGCGTCTTATTCTGCAATCAATAGTGTTACTTTTACAAATCTCAAAGAAAACACAATGGAAAGTACACAATTTTATATACAAAAGATGCTTCTTATTGCGAAGTGCAAAGTCACACATCTGGATAACCAATTATTCCTTTTGCCATTTGGACGTAGTCATCAGCTGTTTACAGGGAAAAAATGATCAAATACATTGGTGATATAGAAAATCAAGGTGCGTTATATTCACAAAACAAATTGGTAATGTTTGTCAAAATTTGAGAACGAAAGGAATTTGAAGAAATTTTCTGGCTTGATCAAATGGCTGCTGCCAATTGTCTAAAAAGTGTAATATTGAATTCGTTTTCGACAGAACTAGTTTTGAAACAAGAGGCGTCAAGCAAAAATGTTCTGATTAGGAAAATTTTGTAAGGCCGTTTGTTTTGACCAGGTAAGTTCATTGAAGAACAAAATGTTAAAAAACAACGAGGAAGCTTGAGTCAAACAGTTGGAAGTTTTTTGTTCATCGATGTTATTTGCAAAGTTTGCTTTTTTTCTTTTTGAACTTCTGATCGCTGTAAAGGAATCGTTAAACAGTACTCGTTTGGTGAATATCCTCGTACTGGCATCAATCACGAATTGTTAGCAACACATGAAAATCATCCAAATCCTTAATGCTCCTGGTTATCCTCCAGAATTTCTTCACGACATCAAACTGGCCCAAATAATGGTTTCTAAAATGCAGCAAAACTCAAAAATGTTATTGCGCTGGTGATGCGTTTGACGTCTTAACGCAAAAGCATATTAATCAGTTAACACTGCTTACTCTACTCTGGCGTTTCCCTCAGTTGCTTTCACCGTAACAATCAAACTGGATTGGACCATGCAGGCATCAAAAAATGTCAACGAATTCGTTGTAAACAGGGCATGGCAAATTGCTCCATCTTCGTGCATCTCTAAAATCTTTCGGTGAAAACCGCAATCTAGAAAATGCTTTTTGTTCTTCCACACATTCATTCACAGATAACTTTTCGATAATAAAGAAATGCTCATCTGTGTAAATTTATCTGTTTTTTTATTTCTTACTTTGCACCAGGTAAGTAGCTTCTTCTACAGTGACAACAGTTGTGACAGTGCCCTCTCTTGTCCAACTTTGATTAAGACTGCAACCATTTGTGAGATGCAACGCAAAAAACTCTTGAGTATTAAATGTCCTGAAATTCGATGTTCCAAAAGCAAGCATATTGTTTGTGGTTGCGTCTGTTCAGATCACACAACATTAACTGATTGTACTGCAATGTTTTCCAAGTGAGTTACAAAATCTTTGAGATGAACTTACCTTTTGCAATTGCAGTTACATTTTTGCCATTCAGTTCAAAATTTGTTATAGACCACTGGTTTTTTATTGAATCATACATTTCTCCAGATGTCAAATGAGGTCCTGTCTCTCCGGAAACTGGAGTACATATCCCACCAACCACATAAATGAAATCTGGCAGATGAATAAAAATAGGATAAACACCTTGATCAAAATTTAACCGAAATTGCAATGTGTGGTTATTGCGAAATTGTTATTGTCTAGTTAGACAAACATATGATTATTGATTTGTTTAAAACGACTAAATAGGCATTTTTAAGATTGAAATGCCGTAAATTTTTTCTTACGCCTCTGTTTCTTTGATGAAGTCTGAGGTTTCTCATTCTGGCAAACATTTCTGGTAAGAACACATTACTCGCAAAATTGTGATTTACTTATTTTACTTAGTGGACATGTAATGGCCCGGGTTCCCATTCAGTAATTTCTAAAAAAAACATATTGCACCTGAAAAAAAATATTTGCAAAAAAAAACAGAATTTTAATTTGCAAAAAGAAATATGAACGCAAATACATGACGTGAAACGACGATGAAAATACTGATTTACTTCCTCTTCCACATTTCGTCTGCAGCGTGAACATTAATGTTTGGATCACTTTTCCATTGCTCAAGACGTTTATATAACGTTGGCGACATTCTCCAATAAAGTGACATTTTTCACTAATTCACGCTAACGTGACCATGCCATTTTGCTGCCTTCCTAACGATGCCTGCTTTGCCAGCAAACTTTCTTTAGCATCACTGTTTCAAGATTGTTTTTGTTTGACATGATTAACAAGCGAAATACTTTCTATTGATGAAAAAAGTGTCGAAAAAACTGAAATCTGGTCATAATGTCAAAACATATTCAAAAATCCAATTCATCTAAACCTCCTTTGATGTGACGCACACACACATAATACCAGAAATCAGGAATAGATTTATTGGATAAGAAAACATTTTTGAACGATCGAAATGGCCTCCAGCCAATCTTCAGGCTCAGGATGGGGAAAATGTAGGTCCACATTTGCTGTTGAACTTGGTTCGTTTGTGAGATCGAAATCTAACATTCTTAAGCTAGCAACAACTCCTTACTCCAGTGAAAATCGTTTTTTTTTTAATTCGCATGCATATGCAACAAAGACATTCAAATAATCAGTCTCAAAACTTGTTTCATCAATTTCTTCAGCTGATGACGACGTACTGAGACAATGACCTTAAACATTACAATACATCGTTAACCCAAATGCAAATCTTTCAATTGTTTATATAACCGTTTTTTATTTATTCATGTTACTTTTGTTGTACGTGCAATTGTATGACTGATACCGATTCGTACGCAACCTACAGTATCTGATATTAATACTGGTATGAGGGTGTGAAACCGACTAAACACGTTTTGTTACACCGATATGAGTACTTTTTTCACCGGATGGCTGCATGCGAGCACTGTAATGACCTGAAAACATGTTTATTATGCTATTATATTTGCTATAGCTACTTGCCAAATGTATATATTAAAAAACAGATTTAACGGGATTTGTCAAAATTAAACCTAGACATCCAGATGGACTCNAAAAAAAACAGATCTGGGTTTTTCACCCAGATCTGGGTGGAAAACCCAGCAATGGGAGCCCTGACGCACTGCCATGTTTTTTTCGCATTGCACNAATGCAATTCTTTTATGATAAACACTCAGTATACATAGTGCGATAACGCAATCATTCTGAGAGTGTCGAATGCTTTTTAACACCGTTGATACACAACGTGGCATAACAAGTTGCATCACAGGCTGTGAGTATTTGTGCTGGAAACAATAAAAAGAAAACATTTTTCAGCAGGTTTGCATGAAACAAAGAATTGAGGTTGAGACTACTTGCTGTTTTTCAAACAGAATGATGAGCTTTCACAAGCAATTGAAAACAAAGCGCTATCCAAAAAAATCAACCTACCTCGCTAGCTGATACAAGTAAAAAGCTGTTCAAACTATTTGAAGATGCGGAAAGTCTTGTAGTTTCCTTTAAAATTTTTGCATGTTTTGGATTTGAACTCGCCTTTGGTGACTACTCTTGGGACAGATTTTAGTTTTTTTTGGAAGACGTCATCCAGTCATGGGCCCCAACCACAAAAAGCAAGTTTTATTTCTTTCTTTTCAAAAATTATGCAAAATTTCGGATTTTCAGAGCCCTTGATTGGCATTCTAGCGTTTGCGGTTCGAAAGTTATTGCCAAAAAGTCGATAAATCATACACCAATACCATCAATACCCTATGGATTCTTTAGAACTTCCCGCTTGTTAATATCAAAACTACAAGACTTTTCCTATCTTTGGAAGATTTAAACAGCTCTCTGGCTCAATTGCCTGGCGAGTTATGATAGTACAAACCAGAGTTGCGGAGTCGGAGGCGTAAGGAGTCGGAGTTTTTTGGGTGGAGTCGGAGTCAAATTCCTAACAACACTGGGGGTCGGATTCAGATTTTTTTGTCCGACTCCGACTCTGGATTTCCAATTGGATCATTTTTTACACCATACTCCTATATTGGCAATTCCTGTTGAAATGGTGCAATTTATTTTGAAACTTTTGTTGCAACAAAGATTTCGTGCTATGTACCACGAGTTTCATTGATTTTTATAGCCAAATTGCATTCCCTTTATGTTAAGGAGTCGGAGTCGGAAATTTTGGAAATTCGGAGTTGAATATTTTACCTCCAATTCCGCAAGCCTCGTGCAAAATATTCAATACTGTGCACAAAATTGGTGCACTCAGGACCTAAAAGCAAGTACAATCTTTGTCTACGGCTGTGTTTGCACCATGACTCAAGGAATTATCACAAAAAACTCTCCACCAAATAGCCACCTATTTATAAAGACAACTGCTATAACTTTCATAGAACAACTGGGAAAAGAGCGCTGATCAATCGCAGCACAATTATACTTCCGTCAATAGCAGTTTTTGCATTCCTTCTTTCGTGTGTCAGAGAAGCCACTTCTTTCCATCCCTCTTCTGGGTTGGATAGACTGAGTTTGAGACAAGAACGAACAGGTGCATTCGGACACTCAGTATAACCACCAATAAGGTATAAGAACCCATTCAGCACAACAGACGAGGCTTCGTATCTGGGCTCAGATCTGCGCTGTAAAAACATTAAACACTTGTTTAAACACGTCGTGACAAGCTCACGTCTGTAAAAACAATATTATCCTATTAACTCGAAACACCTCATGAAAAGTTTAATACCCTCAGTTAAATTTAACAAAATCTTGAAAAATTCGCTGTTTGTAATCTGATCAAACTTACTTCAAAATTCTATAAGCACGTTACTGTTATGTAACGCAAACAAACACGAGTAATTTTTGAAACAAGATTTTTTCATATAGATTTCAATCAAGAACTCAAAATGAAGAGATGGGATCAAGCGTTGATTTTGTGATGGTGCTGCAAAAAGAGTTTGCCATAACGTGTTGCGTTGTCCCCGCTTTCCCTGTGATAAAAGTCCATCCTTTTGAGCACCCCTATCCATAGCTCCCTGATCATATAATCCTTGATAAAAGCCTGTTTGTTGCGAACGTATTTATAACGAACGTTTATACGAAGATTTCATGTTTTCACTTGCTTGGATTTACAGACATCTTAGAAAGACTCTACATTTAAACGAATATGGCACGGGTTTGAGCCAAATGGGGTGAACGACTTCCACTCAAGTTAAGCACTCTACGGTTTTAATTCCCTGTTTAAGCCAATAGTTTGTGCATTTGGACTGTATCTTTGGACTAGTCAGATATTGAACTGCGAAACTGCAAATTCTCCTGTGTGATGTAGTAGTTCAAGAATCGGTATCATACAGACAAGTCTGGTGTAGCAATCTCTGACTGCATTACAAAGAATATACAAGTAATTCATTTTGTTTACTTAGTTTCTTGCACCTTCTTCAAAATACAACTGAATTTCATATAGCACAAGTGCTAAATATGTCCGTTATAAAAAATCGTACTATATAAAGATCAAAATTGTAATTTCGAAAGCACAATTTCAGGGAGCGCATGCATTTTTAAAGAAAAACGTTTTTTCAGAATGAAAGTTACACCAAATGACGGTGGCTATTTTGGTCACATTTGTGACTTATTTGCTGAAACCTGGCTAATTTGCTTGAAAAAAAAAATACTGTCTGCAATTGTAGTAGCTGTTTCGTACGCTATTCTTGAGTAATGCATTGGTAATGGGAGAGTAAAAGTCCCCGTTCCCATCTTCTCTACACCACTGTTCATATCTGCAGGTGGTCTAGCTTTTGGACGGTGTTAAAGCGCATTCGATTGTCAATACCTGTGTCATAAGCTGTATTTCAAGTTGAGAAAGTATTTTTATATTTTCCGAAACAAAGGTCACAGGAAGCCTATTCCATAAACATTTTCAGATACAATTTGACTGGTCAGAATTCGTATCACCGACAGATGTGAAACTGATTGGCTATGCTATAGTAAATAATGTAAAAGGTTCTTTGAAACTTTCATTCCTATGTAAACCAAGTTAAAAGGTGCAACCTTCTGAAGTTACGCATACACTTCCAACACTTTTCTCGCAAAAAATATTTTTTATTTTTGTTCTGTAAACATATATTTTCGTTCGAACTATATATAAAAAGAACTACCGGAGATTTCGCCAAAGCAGTATTGCTGTAACTCGATAAAACAGGATGAATCCAAAACTTCAAAGCGTTACAAATAAATTTTTTGTTACTTATCCACATATATCTATAATTATAAGAAAAGTTGAACTCTACATATAACAAAAAAAATGTTTAATTAAACAAGATAGTAAAAGTAATTACTGGAAATGAAAACATTGAACAAACGCTTAAATCACAAACGAAATCATTGAATACATCACTTCAATATAGAAAAATTGAAGAGCACCGATATAATTTCTTGAACGTGGGTTTCCATGTCGTACAAGCGGAGAGAAGTAAAACTTTTGTTGAAGACGAGGAAACTTTTTGTTCTTTCTACGGAAGACGAAAAAATTTTTGTCGCCTTAATGTGCTTACAAAAGCCACTCGTTGCACATATGATCGTGCAATATTTCCTACCTGGTCGTTCCAATTCCCTGGACATTTTAATCCTTAGAGCCTCAAACGTTTTTTCTTTGCACTCAAGACTTTGCTTCACCAATTCCTAAACAATGCAAAGGCAAGACTTCATGCATTTAATCTTGTTAGTCCATAAAGCCAATCTATGCTGTGAATGAATGAAATTCATTATTAATCGATACAAACATACTCTGTTGCAAATCAGTAATCGATATTAGAAAATTCCCTCACATATGATCCTTCAGACGCGAACTGGAACTTTCTTTCACAGAAAAAGACTGTAATAAAAACTTTGTTGTAGGTTTGTTTTATTTGTCTCACCTCTTTGGCTACTGTTTCCGACAAATGACACTTAGAAACTGCATCCAAATCCAACATTGCAAAAAATTGGTCGAAAAGTGGTACTCTTGTTTCCAAGTCGTGTTTCACCCAAGCCACGATAGCTCTGTACATGGACTCTTCACTCGATAACTGCATATTTTCAAAGCTTAATATCTTATCTGCGGATTTGCTTTTAAACAATAACAAACAAACATTCATAATCCTCTGCTACTGGATGAAATAGCAAGAAAACATTTTTGTTCTTATGACTTTAGGGTAAATACCCACAGTGCAATAATTGCGATAACTTGAAATGGGTAAATCAGAAAAGTAATTAATATACGTACACCGAGACTTTTCAGCAGAATTACATCTTTGAAATCCGCATCATCAAGATTCATAAAGTCTTTTTTTTCCAATAGAAGATAAACATTTGCAGCAATGAATTTGCCAGTGCACTTTTCTAATTGATTTGCATCAAGTCTTCGAGACTCTTTCCAAAATTTCATGCAGTTTGAAATGGTTGTACGTTTCCTCAGAAAATCAGTAGAAAAACTGACCAAATCTGCATGAAATCAATTACTTTAAATGCTTTTAATTAAGTCAGACTTCGATAACTGCTGTATTTTCCTACAGTTTTCAAAATAATATATAACAATAGAGACTTTTTGAAAGGAAATCCGTCAGAAATATTTAAAACTAATAATTTGTTTTTACTTGTTGCGNTGATGCTTTTAGGAAATTTTTATTGCAAAAATTTAAGTCTGCTATTTTCTTCTTAAACAGAAAATTGTACATATTCAATCTCCCATTCAATACCATTTGTACAAAACAACAAATTCGTAGATTTCTGCCATTTGGTCGTGACGTTGCAATGCACACGGTCAAATATTGTCGTCATTGTCGTCAGAAGAAATTTGTTTTTTATTTGTTTACCCAAGGAAATGAAAAAAACTAATTGCATAATGTCGAATTTGTATGACACTACAGTAAATGGTAATAGAATGCGTAAAATGCGATGCTTTTACATTACAATACACATCAATAGATGCATGTCTTTAGTGCAAGATTTGTTGCCAATCTCTGGCAGAAACTGAGGTATTGTAGAAATATCTGCTTCTTCCAAAAAAATAGATAGGTAAAAAATAAACAAATAATGTTTATTTATTTCGATTTTTGAAAACAACTTTGCTATTGATTAAATCAAGCATTTGAAAAAATAAACCTAGAAATTCAAAACAAGTATTCTGATTAATTTCCATATTGAAATAACACAAAACAATTCTTGTTACAAATTGTTCTATTGATTTTATGATTCATTATCTTAGCATAATAAAACGTACAGTCAGTTCAAATTTAGATGGTATGTTCCTTGTTGATGCATTGGTAAAGTTTAACGGAACTAAAGTTTAGGCCACAATGCAAAATCCAGTGATAAAACTAATTTTTTTTGGACTTTCTACAAAAAAACTGTTTTCATCTTTGAAATCCGCTAAGACACTTTTGTTGCCTAATGATAGTCTAGTCATAACTTGCCAACCGATAGAGTTTCCAAAGAAGCAGAAAGTCTCCCAGGTCCTTTTTGCAAAGTTCGGGCAATTTTGGGTTTCAAACGTTTTTGGTACTGGGGAAAGTTAGTGGATTTTGGATGACCTATTCAAGGTCTGATGAAAAATTATAAGTGGCAACTTACCCGTTTTTATTTTAAGAAATTCTACGCAAAATATCACATCTGGGTTGGCCATCTAACGGTAGTGGTTGACAAGTTAAGGTTTAAACATAAGGCCTAAATCATTAATCACCTGGGGTATCAATTAATTAATATTATCGATTGTCACAAATTTGTCGCACTTATGGATTGTCACAAACTCGTCGTAAATTGTCACAAAATCGTAGTGCTACGCTTTTTGGTGTAAATATCGTTCAGTCATTATTTAGAAGGTTCATCAAAACCCATAACAAATCGTTTCTTATTGATCACGGCAACATTCGCTTCGTTTACAACGAAAGTGAACTGGAGCGTTTTTGTGACGAAACGTAGGTTATTTGTAACGAAACAACGAGCTAGTTTCAAAAGTATTTCTCCAGCGAAAGATTAGACACGACTTCGTATTTTGCAAAACTCGAAGAATGTCAAAAAAAGAACTTCAATACACTTAAACTAAACATCTTACGTGGAACTTGAAGGTAATTTGCAGCTTCCATAAGTTCAAATACATTATCCATGCTGATCACTAATCTTGTCGTGTAAATGAAACTCAGTATTGTTTCCAAGATCTCAGCAGAAACTGCAGGTATCTCAATGGAACTTTTATACTTGTCAGACATCTTTAAAATTGAATGATAAGGAATAGAAAAAATAGTTTGGTTTGAAGTGCCTAAGCTACAGAAAATTGTTTGAATGTAGGTTTTACGCTGAGTTGTGAAAAGGCCTCTTTTTGAAGCCCGAACCGGTACGAAACTGAAATCACAAGCCCAAGCAAGACCCAACCCTCTCATTTATTTTTGAAACCCGATTTAGGTCGGAAGCCAAAATTACGTGTTCATTTTTTAGCGATATTTTTTAATCTGGAAATCTTTAAAGTGGATACTTGAACCTAAAATATTTGTTAGTATTTTAGAACAAGACTTTTCGTTGTTACTGTGAATTTAAAACTGCCTCCGGTGTCGCTCGATTATTTCTCGATGTGTTGCAAAAATTTTCAACCCGCTGGTTGTCACTGTAAAGGATCGTTTTGCAACAATTTGGCTTTGCTATATGAAAATTACTAATTTGATAAGTTATCAGAAGAACGGTAATCAATTTTGTTCAGTATGTGCATAATTATGTTCTAAATTTCATGTGCAACAATCGTCGATCGTAGACCAATCGTTGGTCTCCACATAATTTATGTTTCTCAAGGTCAAGTGCTCTTCCATTTTTTAATGTCCCGCAAAAACGTAAAAATGACTTGAGACCTCAAATAGGTAATTGATTCTCTAAAACTTAGATTAAACAAAACTATTTCAAATTTGCATTTCGATAATGTTACGTAGACATTGACGGCATCTCTCCTTCTGTCAGCAGTTAATTTATCTACAATAATTGATTATTTGGGTGTGGCCTATACTTGCAACTTTAAACAAAAGTTGCGTGGATTCATTTTCGCATTTTCAAATTATAACATCTGACGCATTATCTATAGTTCATAAGTCACAATTGTTGAATTTGTTTTGTACTTTTAGATTATTTATACTGTCTTGAACGTCAGAGATAATGTTTTGATGATGCCACAGTGAAAAGAGCTTGGGTGAAAAGAGAAAATATTTTGGTGATGCCACAGTGAAAAGAGCTTGGGTGAAAAGAGGTAATGTTTTGGTGATGCCACGGTGAAAAGAGCTACACGTCTGTTGAAAGCATCTGCTTCCAAAATCTCCATCCTGTCTATCAAATAGGTGGAGGTTACCATCGAAAAATTTAATATAATCCTTTCAATGGGAAACAAACGAACTATTGCATAAAAGTCACGAAATATGAACCAGCGTACCCGCGTAGATTTATCTGACTCTTTAGCAACAAGTTCGCAGAGACATGAATGCCACAGACAAGTTTTATGAAACTATTGTCATATTTTTCGTCACTTAGCAGCAAAAGAATTATTGATAAACAAAATAGTTGCCTAGGTTATTGGGAATTCTTATGATAATTCTTACAAAAACATAAAAAATGCTATAAAAAATCAACAGAAAAATCAAAGCAACGTGACATTGGTAAATACATCCGAAAAACAATCAAATAATATTCTGTGCTTGGCAAAAACATACAATATATCATTTTTTGAAACTTTAAAACCAGGTCTTTAGAATGATTTATTACATTTCATGAAAGATTAAAGTGAATTGCTTGTGCATTATTTGCATCCATTACGTTTTGCACAATGCCGCTGGAATTTGGTTTGCACAACAAATTTATTTTTATACAAATTACAAACCTCAATTGTAAATAGCTTTTCAAAGTATTCTGAAACAGCACAAAGAATATTTCTATGTACTAAAAACTTTTTCCCTTCAGTTTCCAGCACTGCATCACAGTTGTTTTCCTCAAGAAATCGTTGTCTGCAAAACAGTCACAAAAGAGTAGCAGCGACATTTATTGAATAGGAAAGTGCAAGAGTTTAAACGTAAGCTGAACAAATAATATCTTTGCATAGTAACATGGTCATGAAAGAAGCTTTATTTGATTGCAGCAATTCCTCAGCAGTATGTTACTTAAACTTTTTTAATTTGTAAATATCGCTTGACAAAGATAATGAAGTTAATGTGACAACTGAATCTTCTGTTGTTCATTTTGAAAAAAGTAGAGAAAAAATGTTCACTTTAACGTAGTTCTTTCGCCACTGTGTTTTGGTGGTGAATATTTGCAAAAATCATGTAGTATCGCAACGTACGTGCATATGATATACCTATTTGCAAAAATGATGTCTCTTGACATGCAGTAGACAGGAATTGGGAAAATGTCAAATTATTATCATGTTGCAGAGAAAAAAAACGTGAAGAAATGAAACGTTTTGTTAGTGAACTTACTGATTACACTTTGTAAGATGCAAGGACACCAAAAATGTCAAAAACAATAAAAAAAACAAAAAAATTAGCAGTTAAGTCTACCATATTCCAAGCGCTCCGCAAAAGTACTCCTATTCAGGTTACCTTCCTGGTCCTTCGACGTTGACAACTCTGGCCGAAAATATTTTCATCAACATCAAGGGTTAGCTGAAGCATTTCAGGCGCACAACCGCTTCTTTCTGAAACCAGACCTTGTGGGGTACCTTCTTTGGTCGGATAGCATCTTGCACTTTTCGGTACCACCCAGGGTTTACTGTTTTGCCCTTACTGGCTAACGAGTAGCTCCCTTTCGCACACCTGACAAGCAGGTGAATGTAGAGCTTCTTTGAAGAAATGTCGCTCCTCCCCTGCGCACGACATGCATTTCTGGAAAACTTTGAACGCGGACAGTACACTGTCTGCAACGTATGTTGTCTCCATGAAGTTGATTTAATTTTGTCTAGTTTACTGTATAACAGAAATTGCAAAAATATTTTTTTTCTGCATGAGCACCACAGTGAAATTTGCTGTGTCACTGAAAGAAATTCAACTTCAAAAATCAAGATGGTATCGAATGTTTGCTGAGGGTTTGCCGAGAAGCGCGTTGTTCAGTTTTATTCGCCTCCTTTTGATGTCGTCAAATCTCTTTCTCACACACAAGCAAGTCCTTACACAGATGATGCGACTGCATAAACTCGCTAAGTGTTTCATTAGGGAAAGGATTTAGCGTCATTCACGCATCTTCAATCCTGTAAATTGCAAGCAGAAGCTTGTGGGTAAAAATGATGAAAAACTAAAACAAGATTTAGAGAAAGCACGTAAACTGTAGTTTCAAACACAGTACATCATTGCCATAATGCTGCTATCACTGAAGTCTGAAAGCAAATCTAACACTAATGACAGGGGTTCTGGTTTCAAGCAAGCGCGATGCAATGTGTCGCACAAACATTTTCAGGTGTTTTTCTGTGTCATCAATTTCAGTGTTTTAATTTATTTTTAAGTGTTTTTAAATCAATTTTTCAGCGTCTTTAACACTTCATTTTCCAATTTTTTAAATTCATGTTCCAGTGTTCACGTTGATGCAATTTTCGCCTCTACATAAAGTACTTCAAATGTCCAAACACACGCAAAACACTGAACCTTTTATAGAATTACGCACTATGCTCAGTTAAACACTGACAAAATAGGAAAAACTAGCTCCGGCTTTCGAAGTTTAAATTTTATGAGTCATACCTCCGACTCGTCCAGTTCCAATCACCCAAAATTTAGTTTCTGACTCTGGCCCCTCTCGGTATGAGATTCTTGTTTTTTTTTAATTTAGAGAGTAATAAAACAACCGTTAAATTATCTGAGTGTTTTGTAACTGCTTACCAGGTATTGATGATGTTTTTGTAGTTTTTTCGACAACGATTAATGAACGCGAGTTTTTTTATTTTATTTGCGGAACCCATTTCATGGGAAAGCGCCCTTCAAATGACTGAGGTAAAAAAGGATAAAGGGTTTATTTCGTTTTCGTTGATCTGAATGTGAAATGTAATGGATCTAATAACATAAAAACTGAGCTGATGCAGTTCTAAAGTCTGAAATCTGAAGATGACAGCAAGCTCCATTTTTCTGGACGCTTTCGAAATGAGTTCAGTTACGCTAAATTCTGGCTAGACAAATAACACACGAATTGTTAGGAATATGCATGTTTGTAGATATCCGGTTACCTTTCTCAAAGCTGTTTTGTTAAATAGGGTTCGCTGGTGTAGCCGTGCTGTTACGTCAAACTTCAGACATTTAACCATCGATTAATGAACTACGGTACTTCTACTATTCAANGTAGATTTAAACTTGTTGTGGGTCCCAANATAATTTGCATTGCAATTTACACTTGTCACATGGCTGTCGAANGCAATGCAGGATATAAATTTTNAAGCTATTATAAACAATAACAGTTTTAATCTGTCAATTTTAGTTAGAGAAGTGGTTCTAAACCAGACATAAGCAATGNTTTCTCTTTTGCCNTCAGAAACTTTTAATAGTTGAAACATTTTGTTATAATGAGTACAATATTTTGTTGAACGGTGCAGTACGGATCAACCAGCAGTGGTTAGACATTCAATCTGATGTAATATTTTGGAAGGAGATAATAACATGCATCAGTATCCTATTGTTTACGCCAGGGATCAGCAACCTTTCTTGCACTGCGGACCGGTTTGAAACTGAAATTTTTTCGCGGGACCGGCTTTCAAAAACCACAAATGTTCAGCAATGAACGTTTATTACAACTCATGTAAGTTATTACTACTTTGATTTAATGAGAACCTTGAGCTGGTTTTGCCGCAACGAGACGCTCCCATCTAGGAATTATGGAACTCAGTGACATCCGCAATGTGCCCCTCACGTCCAGTCTGTTTTGCGGTTTCGTCTTTGTTTCCGCCATTACAGAAAATCCAGACTCGCACAAGTAGGATGTCGGAAATGGCAGCAAAGTTTTTAATGCTTCTATGGCAAGGTCACGGTATTCTGGCAAGACCTTCATCCAAAACATTGGTAGAGTCGTTGTATGAAAAATGCATTTCAGGCTACGATCATTTGCACCAGTTGAAATAAATCCGTACTTCAAGTAAGACTCATTATTATATTGGCGATTGAAAGAAGCTTTCTTTTTTTGGAGGTTGTATTGAAAGAAGCTTTCTTTTTTTGGAGGTTGTAGGCCCCTCATCCTCGACGTCAAACGTCAGACACATGTAGGTAGTGGCAAACGGCAATAAAATTTTCATTGCCTTTGTGAGAGCATTGGATATTCGTCCTTAACACTTAACCAGAAATATGAAGAAGCTGTTTGATTGAAGCTTAATTTAAGCTTAAGCTGACAAATTTGCCTGCATTCAGAAACACGTGTTTCAAAAACATGAATTCTTGAGCACATCAATGAGAAAATAATATGAAAAAACACGAGGACTGCCAATAGGCTGTCTTCAAAATTAGCAGACACTTCACAGCTAATTTACTCCGGCAGTATAAT
>JGI24158J21664_10001571_pt1 | contig 26044 bp, 17 predicted proteins | sample Ectturendosymbi3_FD_21664 | JGI IMG/M metagenome (IMG submission 21664) | reverse complement strand
AAAATGCATTTACAAAATTCTACAGCATTTGTAGACAGGCTTACAAGCCATCAAGAAATCTACGAGGAATTTTCTAACTTTGTAGCAGCTGCAAACGTGAAATTAGCAAAATATTTTTACATTTTCTTGAAATGGAGACAAACCTACGTTTTCTTACTTTTCCAGATCAAGCCAAATTTGAGTTACTTGATTTTTCCTACTTACACTACCTGTAATTACATTTAGAAAATCTAGAAATGGAGCTATTCAAATTTTAAGAAAACTGTATCTGGATAACAAATTCTACGACATGCGTGAAACACTTTCGAAGATTAAAGGAATGTATGGTGTTGATATAACGTTGCCACATATAACGTTGAATTTGTACCAGCAAGAGTAGAATGAATCTAGTCGAGTAGGGAAACTCTATTGCTCTCATGTTATGCTGATGGTCTTAGGTTCGACTCTCTCTTCAAGTGGCTGAGGGCGACGCAGCAACAAATGACAGCACGCTGGTTCTGAAAATGAAATTCTTGAAGTTTGGAATTCTCTGCCAAATGACTTTAAGTCATTTGGTATTGCTTTCCTTACTTTGTTTGGATCATCGTATGCGTGTAAGCCGCTGTTTCAAGCTGTGAATTACAACATATCTGACACCAAAAACAGACTACGGCCTGGGTGCTGCATTTGTTTATCTCAAACTAGCAAATTACTGTATGAGTCAAGGTTCGACTAATTGTCAGCAAAAATCACATTAATTCTTCAAAAGCATGCGAAATGGAAACTCTTACCTTCAATAAAAAACTGTTTGCATCTTGGGAGCTCTGTTATTGTGTGTTTTTTTAAAGACAAACGATGTTAGTGCATACGTTTTTTTTCTAGCGTAAAACATAGTTAGCCCATTCAGGTTAAATTGTCGTGTTGTCACTTTGAAATACATACGCGAGTTAAGATTTGCCGTTCAGGCACTCAGTCTATAAAAGGTTCGCCACCACTGGCCTAGACGTTCTCTCCAATTCGCTCGCGCTTTACTCGGGATCATGCGTTAGAACCCGAGCTGCCCTCGGTAATTAAGTATTTTTCAAAATATAGTTCATATCAGATTGAATGTTTTTTTGAAGCAATGGATTTGCATAGAACATTGGATTTGAATTCCAATATATGGACAGTTTCCATTCGAGAATAATTTCAAACGAACGATAAATTGTCAAGTAACTCGGGCTAATATAAATGAGCCTAGTACGCAGAGGAATAACAGGCGTTATCATTGCTCTGTGACGTTTTTACGCAACAATCGAGGAGTTCTCATGAGCACTTCTCATTCACTGTTACGTACCAATGTCATAGAGCAACGATAGTGCCAGCCAGAATGAAAGCAAATGAAACTTTCAGTGAGTGACCCAAGCCTCGAATGATTGCATTCAGTGCTAGTCAGTAATGCGTGATGATCCCAAGTGACGCTGTTGACCTGGAATCACCACTGTTCTACATACCGCTTTTACACATTGCATATTGCACAGACAAGCACTCGTAGAAAAAATGCTGCTTCCAATGCTCGCTTAGCACTCAAAATTGTTTTTCAAACTGTGAACCAAGTGTGAGGGCGCGATCCTAATGATCGCATTTTTATGCGTCAGTATAAGGAAACGGACTCGCAATTACAAGTCCTTCTCCACCCTTCTAAAGTTCGTTGACTGTCTCGGGGAAAGGCGATAAGTCGCGTTTTTGCCTTTGAATGCAGAACTATCCAAGCTTCTGTAAGATCAGGCAACCACAACCACCGGCATTAAAACAGTTCGAGGGGTCAAATTTTCTTCTCGCCTGCCTATTGGCCGACATATTTGGTGCCCTTAATCACCTGAAAGCTTTAGCAGGAATTTTAAGTACCACTTCTCTGGTCGACGGCAGTATCCACCATGGATATGGCAGCCAATTTTTGACACTACAACTGCAGGTACAAACAATCAACACATGACATCACTGAGCTTCAGGAAAGCGATATTCCAAAGCATACCTTGAGCACAACAAATCTTTATACGTTTTGGTGCCACCAAATGGAAGAGTATCGTCGTATCACTAAATTACCCTCGTTGTTCTCTCATCATTCGTAACAGCATATCCACACGAGCGTGCGTTTTTATATTGGTGGAGGTTAAAACGTAAAAAGCGGAACAGGCTTGCTTGTGAAAGGATTGTGCCCTTTCTGAAACATAGCCACGAATCTCCCAGATTGTCACCAGAAAACAAAACAGAAAACAAACATTGACCAAACAATGTATTGTTAAGTTCAAACTATTGGCTGATTTTGTGTCAGTAGCCTATTTTAATTTTCTCGATGCTGTACTGGTTTCCTGTTATCCCTGTACAACAAACTGGGGTTCGAGAAAAAGCTTGGAGAAAAACGTATAGGTGTGTGCCGGGTTTGTTAAGGTCAAGAACCACTGCTGCGCTATATGAACGCAAGCAAATGCTTTTAATCAGTTTTTTCTGCTTTATCATACATCAGATGAAAATGAACAAAGATTTTTATAGCAGTGATCATCCCAATGCAGTTCAATGACGGAGACGTGTATTCGAGGAACAGGTCTTTTGCGCTTCTGCACTGTATAAAATGGCTGGAGACCACCTTTCTTCTTTTTCTTCGAAAAACATTCGTGGCCAAGTGTTAAAACATTTGCGAAAGCTTGCGGGGCCACAAATTTTAGAAGACTGCAGCAATGTCAAGCATAAGTTAAAAACGTAAGTTAAAAACTTCAAACTAAAATCTTGATTGTGTGAAAGCAGGACATTCAAGATCGAGACTGAAAACACGTTAACCCCACTGCATCACCACTTGGACTACTGCAGGAGCTCAGCAGAAACCCGCACACATTACTTGCCTTGTTGTCAACAGCTTTGTTTGTCCTTGAAAGAGGATCCTTCACCACACTGATGTCAAAAGACAACATCCAAGTTTCTGTCTGACGTCACCGTCACGAAATAAATTTGTCACATTGCACGCGGTCCAAACTCCACTGATGAGAAATCTACTTTTGCCCATTAACGACGGATGCCTTGGCCCCCATGGATTTTGAAATTTGATATTTTCCCATTACGTTTGTAGCGGGAAAGGTTGTTTTTCTTAGTGTACAGAGGGAAAAATGAAATTCCATCACCTTTGCTCTCCTGGAAAAATATTTTTGACTACCTCTGGAAAATCCACTATTGCCCCCTCCCCTGGAAAAATTCCTTCCGACGCCCATGATGACGCCCATGCTTCAGCCGACAACTTCCATTGAAATAGAACATTTACAGCCATCTGCACCAAACTGTCATTGTGAAAATTAGCGAGCTATTTGCGTTAAGAGCTGCGAGACTCCTGCTTATTTCGACCTTCTCTAATTGTTATGACTTGTTTCATATGGTTGTGGAGTTCATATCCAACATGGGTTTTTTAGATGCTTTGCCATTGCGAACCACAGACGCATGGCGGTTTCATCGAATAAAAACTAAATTTAGTCACTCAGAAAAATGCTATCAGATCCTTCTGCATTGTTGTAACTGAAAGAAAGGCTTTTACATAATATAGGTAGTTTGGATTAAGAGTACGGATATGGCTTAAGCATAAAGACAGAACAGCATGCGTTGTCCTGCTCAGTTCTATTTCGCCTGTATAAGGCAAATGAACTTGAGGCGTGATGCAAGCATACGACAAATGACCGTTTCAAGGTGAGACTTCCAATAGCTGATTTTTCGATGTGGTCTTTCGAGCAGCATTCTCAAAATCTGCATAAGTTTTGTATATATGAAGTCAGGGGGATTGCCAGGAGCGGACAAAGTACACTCGAAATGTTCCAACAAGAAGCTAGTCAAAGACAACTTTGCCAGTCTGCGGCAAATACGCTTTGACAAGTTCATGTGGTGCCAAGCGCGTTGGTTTGGCAGATCAATCAAAACATTCTTGACGAGAAGCAGAGCCGACCCGCGTGAGTCATTTCAACGTTCGGTAATCGCTTGCCAAGCACCAGAAGCCTTTCTCTTCAGTATTTTCCCTTGGGAAGGAGGCGAGCTGAGTTTTCACTGCAAAGCTTGTGATCTACTTGTCTAAGAAATTTGTTCCAGTTGTTGTCATTCAACACCGCAGATTTTTGAAAAACGCCAGAGCCTGCATTTTGAAAAACACCCGAGCATGCAACCATTTCCAAATGTTTTCAAATGCACAGGTCTGTGCAGGAGTATCATTCTTAAAAATTAAGTGGAATATCTCGCTGTGACCAAAGCAGCATGGGCTAGCAAAGCAACGCGATATTGCCTGCCGCTATGCGGTCCACCATCTACAATAGGCAAACATGTCTTGAATTGACATCAGCGATAACTGGCACAAGTCCATGAACCACGGACAGCAAGAAAACGCTGCCATATTTGCGGTCCACAGCACTGAAACAAGACGAGGTTCGTGTGCCGGAAGTGTGCAGCTCCTGTGTGCAAGGAACACTCGAATCTTCTGCCCAAACTCACTGCTGAAAGGAAAGCGTTGCATGCAATTTGGTTTTTGTTGTATAGCACACTTCAGCGTTGCTACTGTGTGAAAGACGTTTGTCTGCAAGCGTTGTGGTTGTGCATGCAAGTACTTAGTCTAATTACGCTGGTGAAAGAATTCAATAGCACATTAGTCTGTCATTGAAAACCCTGTTGTTACTTTGTGAAAGGTGCGTTAACTCAAAACAAGCGCTGCAGCTACTACATATTTGAAATCACTATGTTTTTCCTTCTTTTGATCGATTCTTTGTAACAGATTGCCAGATATTGTCGTAAAGGAGTTTGTCCAGTTTTGGCAAAACACACCTTATGGGCAAGAAATTACAAAAATATCACAGAAATATTCAGTTGACCCTGTTGTGACTTTGTAAAAGGTGTGTTAACTCAGAACAAGCTTTGCCGCCACTACATGTTTTAAATCATTTTGTTTTTGCTTTTTTTTGATCGGTTCTGGACAACAGATTGCCAGATATTATCGTAAAGGAATGTGTCCAGTTTGGGCAAAACACACCTTATGGGCTAGTATTCACAAAAAATTCATAAAAAGAACAAATTTTAATGTTTCAACTTAATTTACGCTTTTTCATGTACTTCCACCAGCTTCGAACATATCATGCTATGGGTCTTTTACAGACCACCGATAAAGATTACTGGCGGAGTGTCGGATGTCATCGCGTATTTTTCATGCCGTTTGGAACTGTACTACCCGCGTTATTTGGAGAGGGGAATGTGCTTGGTTTTGAAATAATAAAAATTTTCCGACATGCAACAACTTTCTTTTTTAGGGTGATATGAGCTTGGGAATAGTTTCTGAGTTGGTCAAACACGTGACTGTGCACCTGAAACGTTTGCGTAAGCTTTGGTGGTGGAGGGAGCAAATTTGCCAGATAGGGGCAAATTATGCCAACAATGTTTTTTTTTAAATACGCCTGAGCGGGGTTTCAAAGAAGCTAACAATAACGCTTTTCCCACTGAAAAATGTCTGCATCAGATACTTTGAGACAGATAGAGGGAGAGACCTTTCGGACAGAAACCGTCACAGATAAAATCATTTTACAGACCATGCGAAATGCAAGCGCCGCTTTGTATCATTCATGTTTGATTTCCATTTCTTTTTGGTCAATTTCATAGTGCTGACATGCACAGTCATTTGATCGGTTATTTCACAAAGTTGCTCATGAGCTACAGCACAGCTTCCTCGTTTAGAGCTTCCGGTATTCATGTTTTTTAGTCAGAATGTAAAATGATGAGTTTCTTTGTTTACTGGTGTTTTGCAATGCTCAGCCACTCAAGTGACAAGCATTTTTATGGATTTTTAGGAGAATACGCACCATCATTCGTCTATGTGGACTTAACCCAAAAACAAGCAAAAAACTGATAACCAAAGATTCCAAAATCTTAAATTTCTGCCAACACAAAAAAAGCCGTTTACGAAAACACAAGCTGCAAAAATGATTAAACGCTCATAAATTTAGCTGTGTTTACCCAAACACGAAAATTATGTGCACTTCGTAGGATCCAAATACTCGATAGCGAAAATGACAATTACGACGCTTCGTCTCTTGCAGTGAATACCGAATATCAAGAAAATAGTGATGAATCGGAAACCTCGGGTGAAGACAAAGCACCATTACGACATGAGTTGAACGTGGCTGCATACGCTATAATAAACGTGTCACCAGGTTGAGGAATATACAAAAAATATTTGACACAGCTACTGAATCGTTCTTTCAAAATTTTAGAAATTTCCTTTGTGAAGCTCTCAGAAAAAACGAAATGATTTTGTATCCAGAAAATACAATGCAGCAATTATATAAATCATAGCGATGTCATTTTGAATATACCATTCCTTGGCCATAAATCGCAAAATGTTTGTTTGGGATAATGATACTCACTCCTCAATTTTATCAACTACCCACAAAAATCAAGCATTTTATGATTTATTGCAAATAAAACGTAAAATTGTTAAAAAATTTACGAAAACGGTTTTCTGAAATCGTCTTAAATTGCAAAAATATTCTGTAAAAGTAAAAGCATGCGCTAAAGATCACATAATGTGACGAGCATTATTCAGGCTTTGACCTTCCGCAAATTGTCGTTAAATTAATGTGTCGTATTGCATGCGATCCAACAAAAAATGTAAAGAGAGTTCTATTGACACAGGACTATATCACCTGGATTTGCAACAAAAATGTTTCCATGCTATGAGCGTTAGTTTAGAATCCTTACGTCTTGTTTTGGTCGAGTTGATCTCCATCCTTGCTCATTGGAAGCGTTCATGCATGTGGATCGATAAGAATTTTAGATGGATGTTTTTAAAATCAACTAAATGTGATTCTCTCGCATCCCATAAACTTTGCGTTACTCCATGTGGAGAGTATTGAAGTACACGGAAGATATGGTTGCAAGCTGTCAGCTAAACCTCTAACGAAAACTTTGCCCCATTGGTCTGATCTTTTCGCTGAGCACAAAACGTGCACCTCACAAACAACACGCCAGAGTCCTATTAAAATTGCAACTTGCTTGCAGGAGACGCAACGCACCAGGAACGTTTAAATCTTGAGTGGTGACCAAACATCCAGGTCCAGGCTACCAGTATAGTCATTTGACTGTGGCCATGTTACTCACTCGTTTTCCCGGAAAATGAGACTGGCCAAAATGGCCAGCTTTATTTATTTGGTTTTTATTTGGCCAAAATGCAGGTGAAATAAAACGTCGCGGTTGTGCTATTAACCGTGAAAAATCAAGGCGAAACATCCGATTCCGATTCTGAAAAACCAGTGACTTTTATGCTTGTTTTCATGTTTTTGACTTTGTTTTTGGTGAAAACTTTCCACTGCATTTGGTGTGTATGAAACGCGTATATTGACCTCAGCCTATTTCCAGATGCTGTCCCTGTTTGAAAGATCAAATTTTGTGATCATTTTTTCTTCCAGGCACAAATCTTTGATAGACTTTTATTTGAGCGCATTTTGGTCTTTTTGCTTTTGGGTTCGTTTTGCCATAAAACTTCAAGTACCAGCGAATGCATAAATACTGTAGATAGTTCTCCATTTGCTAACCTTGTGGAATGGTTGAAGATTTCTGAGTATCAAGAATTTATCTCTGTGCTTGATTCAATTGTATGTGTGGTTTAAAAAATCACGTAACTTGGTAGTGCATGCGTTTACGTCCACAGCGTGTTTGGCAAACAATAATGTGTCTAAATTTGAATCCAAGAATTCTACGCACCTACCAGGAGCCATGGGCGTCGGAAGGATTTTTTCCAGGGGGGCAACAGTGGTGAAATTTCATTTTCCTAACTCTGAACAAAGAACTTTTTTCTACTAAAACGTTCATAGGCAAATATCATATTGCAAAATACAGCAGGGGTCTTGGACCTCTTCCCCCCTTCCGAAGCCAATGCAAGGAGCTTTGTTCTAGTTAATGTATAATGATACTACATTGTAATTATTTTTATCACCTCCCCGAAACAACCCGCTGGATACGATCCTGCTGAAGGATGTCGGTTTGTTTGTGCTGGGTTAACTATTGTTTTTGCTTACGGTTCTCACGTGAAGGAAAAGGCTCTTTGTCAAATAACTAATCTAGGGCATAACATCTTGCACCAGATGAAGAATTTCGTTAGGGTGTTTGACTTTCAACAATCGCCACAATTTCATCGGCCTGACTCAGAGGAATTTTGTTTTGTTGGTAGGAGGAAAAGGATTCCTATACTGAAGTTCGTTTGTAGCTACGGAGTCGTCTTTTGGGTTTGGGCTTTTTTAGACTCATTTGACCCAATTTTTATCGGCCACTACACTCGAAAAAGTTGCTTGCTTTCAAACAGGCTTGACCTCGTTGTAGTTCGGAAGTATCAGCAATAATATTTACACTTGTGGGTCCTCGAAAGATCGATTCGTCACCAGGGAGGCGATGTAATAACGCCAAACAACGCCATGGACGAGAACTTGCAGTGCCAGAGCAAACTTTATATGTTGCTGTGAGGCTAACGTAAGCGACACAGTGGTGAAAGTGTGGTAAAAGTGCAGTTGTCATTAGAATTGTATCTTACAGTACCTTGGGGTTAAGCGTTTAAAAATTGGCCATCATGCAGCAATCGAAAGAAAATACTTTAAAAGTAGGTTGACCGTCTCTGTTAGCTTTTTCTGAATAAAACACACCGTCTTTGTCAACTGCGATTTGCAACAGACGCTTAGTTGTATTTTCAGAGCATTTGTCCTTTCCCACTGTGAAGCTGTTGGGACAAGCAGCTGGTGTTTGTTTATTTTATGGAAATTGTGTTTGTTTGTTTCAATGATTTTAATCATGGCATTACACCGACCTGCGGGCAAGATGAGTGCTCTCCGCGTTTCATTATATGCCAACAATTGAACTGCGCTAGTTTATCGTCGGTAAAACTCTTCTGTAGTTTCCAACCAAGCTTCTGCCAAGCAGTAAGTTTTTGAGTATTGAAATTGCTGAAGTGGCGATATGAGATAGATTGCTGGGCAGAAATTTGCAGTTCAATGACTCCTGACAATAGACAATCTGTCGCCAATCTAGTAGCATATTATGTTACCGAAGAGATGAAGATTTTATGAAGCGATTTACTCTCCGAACGTACATGATTTCACCTAATTTTTTGAATAACAAAATCTTTAAGAAGCAATCTAGTTTTAAACTTAGACGTTGCTTAGTTGTTTGAGATTTTTACAATACAAAAGATCTGTTTTTGAAATTGTTTCTAAAATTGAAAGAACATATTTTTAATTATAAATCTGCATTAAAGACTGTTTATAACGTAAAAATGTAATCCTGGTAACGCAACATATATTTTTGATCAGGATTTGAAACGCATATCAAACTTGTTTCCACATATCATTTGTTGCTTTAAGCTGAATACTTTAAATTTTTCTTTATAAAAAGAATCGGACAGTATGCATTATCGTGGACATGGCTTGCCGGCTTCAATCGACAACCCTTCCAATTCTTACTGCAAAGCACCGAAACAGTTTGAAGCCGAGAGTGTGAACGACACGCTGAGCTCAACCAGCAGCGAAGACTCGAACGATTTAAACAAACCTTGGAATATTCACATGTTCTCGGCTTCGTCCACGCTGCATGGTTTCAGCCACATCTTTGCTTTGCACCATTCGTCACTGAGGAAGTACGCCTGGCTAGTTGCTTTCGTCACAAGTCTGACTCTGTTTGTTTTGCAGGTAAGTCCACTTGTAAAACAATTACTGTTTAAAAAATGCCTGAAAATTACTTCTTACTGTTTAAAAAATGCTGCTTGTTTTTTCTACTCGTCAACAGGATTCTCTCCCCTTTGTGTAAGACCTTGCATCATTTTGCGCTCGAAAGCAGGTTGGAAGTGTACTGCGCTGTTTCAGACAGAAAAGTGTGAGCTTAATGAGAGATTTCATGTTGCCCGTCAATGTATATTATTTCTGAAAATCTCCCCGCCTTCCGGTCACACTACATTTTTGTGCTAATCGAATTTTCTCGTTACATATTGTATTCTCAACACTTACTATGATTTGAAACTGACTGTGGTGCAATATTGAGACAAATTAGACATTTCTTCGTGCAAATGTCTGATAGAACTAGTTTGTGAAATTCTTCGTGCTAGCATGTGTTACTAACATTAATATCCTCATCAGGCTCTAACGTCCTATTCAATATGGAACTTAAATAAAGTTTTATGTTATTTTCAGTGGTTAAACCTAGAGGTATAGATTTACTGTACTGAAACATTCGAAACAAACTTATGTTAGATATGTCTAATCCAAAAAGCCTTAAGAGGTCTGTCTGTTGCTATAATAATTTGCTCACCAGGCAATAATGTCTTATTATCAGGGCGACCACAACTTTACTAATCAAACCAACTTCATTAATAAAACTTTATTAATAAAATTTTTTACTAATGAAAAGCAGCATTTAGCAAGTTATTTTTTCAAACTTGCAAATAACGACCATGGTTATTTGAGTGAATCCCACATTGAGACCCAGGAAAAATTCTTACGTCGACTGTGACAACTATTTCCAGTAAAAATGTTTGATATTCGAAGAAATTCGCAAACATTTTCTTCAAAAATCGAAGTGAAGAGCAAAACAAGGGTCATGGCCTTTTTCGGGATATGATAAATTGTCCATCTCCGTTGTCATCGATCAAAGCCCCGCATTTCATTTCACAACAGCTGTTGTATTGCGAACGTATGATTCCCGTTAATTGCATTTATGATCAAAGACATATCTGATTTTTTGTGTTACCGCCTTTAATTACGCGTATATGCGCTGAACTAATATTGGTTCCTTGACCGCCCTTGTTGGTTGGTAGAAACCTTGCACGATGAAATGGTCGTTTACAGTGTAGGCCTACTACTTTTATCCAAGGCATTGCCTGATGCATTACTCAGTGGTGGTGTTGATTATGATCGCAGCTTCACTTTCCTATATTTTCAAGATGTGTAGCGTCGTAATATCTTGACATAACGCCACTCTGTCTCTCTTACATATAATACATCAACAAACCCATCTCTGCCTTCAGCACAGTTTACCCAGGTGTCTTCCGCCGCTTTCGGGAGGTCCAGCTTTCCGGTCGGAGCAAGAAACTGACCGGACCATGACCACAAAATATCCGGTTCAAACCAGAATGCAAAGTCGCCCTCCTTGTTCCAGTGATGGGCCAACCTTTATCTACAATGGCAGAGGCAATGGCTCTTCGGTTCTACGACAATTGAAAATCGCAAATTCAGAGCCGCAAATTCTAAGTTGATAATTTTAATTGTAGCGTGACACTAAGAAAACCATGGATTAAAAATTTCTATTCGCAAATCTATTCTAGTTTGTCAGTTAATCTGCTAATTAGCAAGTTAGCCTGCTAGCTTTTTTCTCAGATGGGACATTGGTTTGGTGACTTTCATCATGTGTCATTTCGCCACGCTACAATTAATCACTAACATTTAATCACTAGATAGTTAATCACGCAGACAACTAATCACGTACCCTGTTTGGTGACATTTAATCACGTAATGATTAATAACTGACATTTAATCACTGGCTGGTTAATCACGTGACAATTATTCCCCAAACATATAAAGGAATATTAACATTTCATTCTATTAACAATTAAAAAGTTGCTACATGTTTTTTACTTATACGATAAATACGCAATACTACGCAAGTATATTAAAATCTCACTGAACGAATATCGAGCTACTGCATTTTCGACTCGTCGTTTCAGTGTTTGATAACGTTTCGGTGCAAGTGGCTGCAAACCGGATACACCTTGTAAAAATGCTGTTAGCTGCATCTGCATATCTTTTTCAACTTTTTTTATAAAAGTGCAAAATACGCCAAAAGCTCTGACATCTGTTTGTTGCCTGGCATGTTGTCAGCTAGTATCAATAAAGCTTCAGTAACGTTTGTTTTTCTGGTAACATTTACAACACCAATGAATATTCCCACTTGCGCATTGTCGATGTCTTAAAAATTCATACTCATTGCGAATTACCAACGGCTCGCCCAGGGGCGTAACGAGGTTGGATGACGCCCGTGGCAAGAAGCAAGTTTGGCGCCACCATGTGCGAAACTAAGCTCTTTCGGAAGCAAATTTACTGTATTGAAGAAGGTACTTGCCACAATTTTGGGACTTTTCGGCCCCCGCAGTGATTCGGCGCCCCCACAGTGATTCGGTTCCCGGGGATCTGTGTCCCCCGTGCCCCCTCGTTACGCCCTTCGTAACACCAAACGTTGCTTCATTATCACTCATGTTACGCTTGTATGAGACATCTCTAAATGGCCACATAAACTTACTGAAAACATTAAAAGTTGAGACTGCTCTCAAAGGCCGTCCAAATGGCATGTGAATGAAGTGATCCCCTTTCAGTTCAGAGAAGTTTGCATGGCTTGAAGGAAGAAACGCAGCGATTAACGTGAATTTAGTGTTTGTGTAATTAAGTGTGTGCGTGTTGATCCGTCCAGTGATAAAGAGTCTAACTAAGGGATTAATGTCTGCGTGTTTAATTGTCTGCGTGATTCAACTATCTAGTGAGTTAATGTCGCGTGATGAAATGACACGTGATAAATGTCTGTGTACCAGGACGGTTAGCACAGCTCCTGGCAAGCTCTTTCCGAAGCTAAGCAGCATCCACGTTATCCACGTTGGCGCAGTTGTAGGCCTACTTCTTCCCTATGCTTTTCCTCCGAAAAAAACTGTTTATAAAAACCGTCGACAGCAAACCCAAGCTGCAATCACTGCCTTTCAAGAAATCTCCACAGAAACTTCATCGACCAGCTGCTTTTTCCATTTAGAGCAATGTGTTTGGCGTAAAATACAGCAAGTTGGATTGGCAGCAGCGTATGAGGAACGTGATAGAAAGTTTGCAGTGATTGTTCGCAGCCTGTCTGCGCTATAGCATTTGTGCCAGAACAAGACTTTGAAAACGCATTGCAGCACATAATTACAAATGAAAAATTCGACCTCCGAGTTCAACTCCTAGCTGATACTTTTGAGGACACGTTTGGATCGGTCGACCATCTTGGTCCTCGAAGCGCCCTCATGTTTCCAAGTGGACTTCGGAAATTATATCAACGTACTTTGTAAGGGGAACACCCTAAAAGCAACAGCACTGAAGGGTGGCATTGGGGCTTTCCATCAACTCTTTGTTGCTTCCATCCAATGTTCGCTGCATTCAATGTTCGCTCTAAAAAGAAAGAAAACGTAATAAAGCCCAAATGGAGTGCCTTGTAGCTGGCCACATTTCTCCACCCCGAAAGAGGAATTATGAATAACTAAACGAACGGATCCATAGCATAGTGTTACAGCATGATGTCCGAACAACCGCTCAGTATCTGGGGAGAATTTCTCACAGCTTTAAATGTACATCAACTTGCAGTGTAAATTCCTTTATTAATTTGTCACATTACGCTTTATCTTTAATTTTTGTTATTTCGTTTGATTGTTTTAAAATGCTTGCTTGGAATTATCCGCTTTGAATTTGTGGCGGATTGGGATTTGTGGCTGTTAAAATTTGTAGCCAGCCCAAAATTTGGGGGGACAAATATTTTTACTTTAGGCGAGCACCAGCATTTTGTTTGGAACGCCGCCTCTCACAGCACAAAACGACAAAGTATGCTAGAAATTTGGGAGGACCATGGCCCCCTTGCACCCCTGGCTACGCCTATGGGTTCTAACACCGAGAGAAACGCAGCATCAACACTTTACTTTCGAGTCAGAATGATCACAACAACAGTATTTTACTTTCCAGCCGAAACGATCAAACCGGATCTGCAGTGACGTGTAAAAGATTTTTAGGTGAAATTTTAAGTTCAGTGTCTGTGCAGGTTCAGTATTCGAGCTCGTGCACTACGATATGATGACTGGAGCAGAAGAATGTAATTTGGTTGCAGATACAAAACCGTTTTCGAGACAGCCCTTACTGGAAAACTAAACATTGTATGCAAAGGCCGGCCGTAAAGTTACCTGCAAGGCATGATGAAGCGCAGATATGATGTACTTTGCCTTTATTCTGATGTTTTGGTTGATCAGGCTTAGTGGCAGTCAGTACAGTGGCAGAGCTAATTGTCATAACGTTATGGTAAGGATGAAGGCCTTGAACATTAAAAAATAAACAGATTTTTGTTAACTTGCTCTTGTTTGCAAATTGACAAACAGCAGTATCAGCACCATTAGAGAGAGTGTTTTCAGTTGTTGACTACTTTTTACAGCAAACAGGAAGTTAGTAGGGCAGACATTTTCGCAGCTTGGTAATTATTCCATACAATCCAATCATTTTAACCAAGTGAAAAATGTGTCTCACTATAAACAATACTTATAAACCATAGTTGCAATGGCATGTTATAACTTAAGAATTGTAGATATGTTTTATAATTGAGAATATGAAGTATTTATTATCAAAATTCTAATTTGATTTTTTCGCAGCTGAGTAATTGAAATGTAATTAACAAATTTTGAAAAGTAACAGAAATTGTATTTGTAATTCAATTTATACAACTTTGATCATGAACGACATATTTAGGTGGGATGGATCGTTTCCTGATAACGCTTGCGTGGCGAGTACCTAGAGAACGCACGTAAAGCATCTTTCGTTCATATAGATCGACGAATCAACAAATTTTATTTGACCTTTCAAAATAATCATAACCGTCGTCAACACAATCCAATTCCAAGAGTGAAATATACGGCACGCCGTTGTAAAGTAGGAATTTTTATTAGAAACCATTAGGCTTACTAGCAAGGTTTACTAGATTACTGGCGAAATTCATGAGAAAACATTACGTTTACAAGCAGTAGCATAACATGAAAGGTATAAATAATTGTTAGTGAACTAGCATTACTTTGCACAGCAGTACATTATCAGGAGGGTATAAAAATCAATGTAAACAAATGTGGACTTTTCCTGAAATTTTCATCTGTGGAAAAAAATATGTCTTCAGCACGGTAACCAGTCTTATTCTCTTCTACGCTGTACAGGTTAAATTGCGCTTTACTCTGCGATTCATCACTGCTTATTATGAGTGTAAAAGATAAGACATCAGAGGTTTTCAGCTATTTTTAAAAAGTTAAATTTAATTTAATTTAATTTATTTATTTGTAGCAGACACGAAGTCTATAGTTTGTAGCAGACACGAAGTCTATAGTTTGTAGCAGACACGAAGTCCAAATATGTATTTCTTGCTAGAAATCATACTATTTCTTTGAACAAAGGGTTGTTAAACACATCTTCGCACTTGTGTTAATGTAAATGTGTGCATGTTAGAAAGAACACATGAGAGAGGTAATCGACTGTGTGTTTTGCGCACTTTGGATGCTTTGCCCGGGCAGCGCTGTTAGCTAGAATCGCCGAGACTGCAAAGGCAAAGCATGCAACAAGTACAAAACCCTTGGTCATTTGGGGCTGGTCTGTGTTTAAATGCTCGAACACAAATGCAGTTTTCCAGACAGCCACTGTCTTGATTCTGTTCGCAAAAAATAATAAAGGTCCTCAGGCATCGATGACAAAACCAGCGACTGCCTTTTCAGAAATTGTTTATATTACCGGTAATTGAGTTACGTTTTTGCTACCAACTGTTCTCTGAATCGTCTGAACCTGTGCTTGTTGTTTTTTCACTGATTTCTTCATGATAGCGCTGCTTGTAAAAAAGTACCAGATTAAACTATTCAAAAAGGTTTGGTATATTCTTAATTTTGTGCATTTTATTTAATTCATTTTGCTCAACTTGAGGCACATCAAGATAATTAAAATATGAATGTGTGAAAACAAACAGAAGCCGGAGCTGGAGCCATGAAAAACGCGAGCTCCGGAGCCAGATCTAGAGCCACACACATAAAAATCAAGAGCTCCGGAGCTGGAGCCGGAGCCATGTTCATGAAAAGAAGAGCTCCGAAACCGGAGCCAGATCTGTGTCATTTTTACCACGGCTCCGCAGCCCTGGTTTAATATGCATGTAATGTGTTTTAACTGGTTTGAGTAACGCGAAAATATTGGCTTCGGGTGTGGGCAATGAAGAGTTAAAAATACTCATACTCATAGGTATCGGCTCATGAAATTCTTATCAGTCGAACTCTACCTTTACTAAAGTTGAAAAAATTCAAAACAACATAATCATCACCAAGAAAGGAAAAGTCTCTTTAAATTGAAAACTATTTTGTAATGCAGATGGTCGATCTGGGTCATTGCGAACTTTGCAAAGTTTTCTTCCAATAAGCAAGGCAGTGCCGTGGCAAGGCAGCCCCGTACTCCCCTGTCGGGGGGGCCCCAACCATTCATAGGGGCCCCACAATTGTATTTGTAAGTTAGAGCCGTCTCTCCACCCTTGACTTTTACTCTTCTGGTTTTTGCCCTCAATGCAGAGCCGGTAGATTAAGCACGTGATATCATGATTCGTTAATTTCGAAAAAGAATTGGGGACGTTCGGACACTATAGCAGTATTTTGTAAAGTTGTGGTTACGCCAGACAAGGCCAATTGTTTAATTGTGAATAAAGTCTTGACCTTCGCCACTTAACTTCGCTGGCTTCTCCCTTGTCCGTTGAAATTCTCGGGGAAATTTACGTCATAATGAATGTGCTGTGGAGTATTGTGCAATCGCTTTGCAGTTGCATACAGATAGAGAGACTAGGTTTCTAGTTCAACCTTGAAAAAGTTTTCGTGAAAGCTGCTTAAGACAGTTTATGTAAAGTTAGGTTTAAATAATAAGGTTAAGCTTGTTGAAATAATGCAAGTTATTCAGTTAAGAACTTCTTCCTGATTCAAGATTATTAATTTAACTTGGTTAGGTTTTGAAATACCGCTGCTCAGGGGGCTAATTTGCAACTGGCTCGAAAAAGCACGCAGCTGCCTAAATGCTTGCTGATATTAAAGGGCCCATCTGGATTTTTTTTGGGGGGCCAACAGCTTTTCACACGACTCTGACGCAAGGTCAATGTCGAAGAAGAAACTTCGGCGGCGCATGTAGGCTTCAGTTGCGTACAGGTAAAAACACATTCTTACCACACTTTTAATCAAAAGAGCTCTTGCCAGTATTTTTTTGACATTGTCTGCAAACTAATCGAACCAAAGTCAGTTGATGATTTTGCAGCGATTTGCCATTCTCAGCTTCCTGGTACTTTTTCGCAGAGCTCGAACAGAATTGTCTACTACATGCATTTCCCCCACGTGACAAGGATTGACGAAGTCACCGCTGTCAACCTCACTTTTCCAGCAGTGACAATTTGCAACCTGAACGAGTTGCGATTTACTCAGCTGACACGTCAAGATATGTACCACGTCGGTATGCACGTTTCTAGCTGAAAGAGCTATTTAAATTTCCATCACCTAACCCAAGTTCGATTTGTGCCAAATCTACACTGCAGTTAGGCACGTGAAAGTAGTTGGTATCTACCAAACGTATTTTTGCCTTCAGTTTCTATGTAAGACTATATATTTATTGCGTTGTGTACTTAGAAAGTGCATGGTTAAGTGCTTAAACATTCGAGAAGCATTCGGAAATTGTTAAAAAGTGCACTGCGCTTTAAGATTGGGCATTTTGTCTGGCAGTAGTGGTGAAACCTTTCATTTTTATGGATTTCATACTGCGAAGTGACTACCTTGACATGGAATGCCTTGTTCTTTGCTATTATAACATATTGATAAACAAATGGGCAGCGAAGGTTCCAATCGTAATGAAGTTGGTATTTTTTCGAAATAACTTACAGCTTCTGTTTATTGCGAACTGGCACTTCATTATCCAGTTGCATCGCTTCGACACCGCACAGACCGCTTCTGTACCGCTTCAACACCGAGTGAATAAATTGTCCGTGCTCAGAAGAAAAAACTGATGGCGTATTTCTCTCTTTAGGGAATTTCCTCAAGTTCACGGACAAGAACGACAAACTATCAACTCCTAAATTTCTAAAAGAAGCAAGGCAGCTTTCGCCCAAACTGCGAGATTTGCAACAAAAGCTCAAGAACTTGACTGACTTTTCAAACTTCAGGTAATTTTCGAAAGACGTTGGCAAGCAACACACTTGGTATTCGTAGGAAGATAATATTTGCTGTTGGAAACGTACTTTTACCAGCAAGCGCAAACGCAGTTTTTGTCCGCAGTTTCTGTCTGCATTCAGCGAATTCTTTTTTCTCCAGAGCTTAAATGTGGTGTATGAGTTTGAAACTAATGAAATTTCGTCAACGAGACAAATATCTGTGTTGGCTATTTTTGTTTTTTTATGTTTATTTAACAAAAAACAAAAAAATTACCGTGTTTCTCTAGCGTCGTTATTCTTATCCTGACGTGACAGGTGATTTTGTTTGGTTTAGTCTTGAGGAAAACCTCAAAAAATGATCAAAATTTCGAAAACGCGAACAATCATCGTACAGCGCTTCTAGATTGGTGGTGCGCATTTATGGAGCAGGTGCTCCTAACATTTTTTGCTCTTGCACCCCTAAAATATTTGTTCTGATCTCGTAGTCCCTACAACTTATAATCAAGAACTAGCTTTGAAACTTTTAGAAAGGAATTTCAATAATATAATCTGTAAAGAAGAGCAAACATATATGGATAATATAGGGCTGCTATGATAATCAGAAATAAGAAAAGTTTATGCTATTATCTCCACTCGCAAATACGTGCAGCAGACCTGTACGTCTCTCCAAATTAACAAAACACTTTCACAACAAAAACAATTCACTCCAATATGAAAAGCAGTGCACACTACTTCTTTCCTATACCCAGAGGCAAATTTTGTGCCTATACCTTACGATTGATTCATCTCAGGACTATTTACCAAGAATGATGAAATATGGAATTCACTCTTATATACTACGCTCAGACTATCCTAGAAATGTCCAGAAAAGTAATTAACACCTAACAAAAACAATACCAATATCGAGTTAGTTCATTCGAGCAAAACTGCTACAATTTCGTAAACAAGACGAATTAATTGGAGTTAATGTTTACGCGAATAATTAGTATCATGGCACATAGGTGTGAACGAACCTCAGAATTTTGTCTATAATCCATTGCAAAATAAAGCAAAAAATCCTCAAGAGGGTAAGAAATACTGTAGATCAATTTCCTGTCATTAAAACGGACACTTCTCACACCCCCTGGAATGATGTCTCCCACCCCGAGAGGGTGCTAGCACCCTTTGGTTGGGAACCGCTTTGTAGAGAGTCCATTAGCAATATTTTTATATTCAGCTGATTACATGTTACACACAGGAGTGTAACTTTCATGAAAATGGGAAATAATCGGTTACAAAGCCAAATGGCTTAATGTTTATTTGAAAGTGTTTTTTGAACGTTGCTAAATTTCGTGCCGCAGTCGACACTTTCGGGGAGGCACTAAGCACAACGTTAATCAGGAAGTTGTGATTTTGATCGGTACAGCACGCCATTATAAATCGATTCTATACTGCTTATTTTGTTTCAAATGTAAGCTATCGATTGAGTTCGAAAGAGTTACAGCATTTTGCTTTGTAACCCAACACTCTTGCCGCCTGCCATTGTCATTCCCAGCAGTATCCGGTAGAATCAACGACTTGGAATGTATGGTTTCAAACCACCGAGTGGGTCAGCCTGAAAATCTGAGGGTATTGAGCTTATTATCAGTCGCGATCGATCGTCAAACGTCTGTCAGTGTCAGGGCGAATTTACAGTATCAAATGTCTTCAAACCCACATAGAACAAAGAACAACACACGCATATATGGCAAATTAAAAGTTCTATTGGTTTGCTGTAAGCTTTCGAGGAATCAGTCGACTGGGTTCTGCTTTCACGACTTTGCAGTGATTCAGACTGGCACATATCTGTTTTCAAGTAATTAATTTTCACAAAGGTGGTGAAATCAAATCATTCAGCAAATCTTTTTAACAGGAAATCGATTTCACGTGACTCTGCGCATCCCCAGTCGAAATAAATTTGGAATGCAAAGAATTTTTCGAGACAATGCTATTGGCAAAGTGTCAACCTTGATAAGCCGTTTCAGGGTTTAAGAGGTTTTGTGGCACAAAGGGACCTAAAACATCGTCTACCCCGAACCGTTAAGAAAAGTGATAGTGCCATGCATAACCTCTCCTTTTCAAGTATATTGATTGCTGCATGAGTGCGCTTGCAGTAGACTCAATGCAAGGCCTCTCCTACAGAAATATGCCCACAGCAACACCTTCACGTAGTATCCCCTGATATCGCAAAATTTTCTATGAAAATAGTGCCACCGGTTTGTCCAACGGTACAATTGGGCAGTTACTACACCATGAAATGCGCAATACCAACCAAAACCATCGCGCGTCGGTCGTCGGGTGCGCCTACAAGGACCGGGCTCGGTCTTTAGGCAGAGGGTTACCGTTCGAAAAATCCGCGACTCTCTCTCCCAAGTTGCGCTCGCTACGCATCTGGGGAGGCAAATGGGAACAGAGCAGAGTGTTTCTACTCTGGTAGAACTAAAACCCACCCGTAAACGGTAATCTTGCCTTATGCTAGTGCTTGGAAACTAGAACATCGCTTCACTCACGGGAAAACAGCACGAACTGGTCGGGGAACTCAAACGATATTCCCTGATTGTTGTTGGCATCTCATCGACTGAGCGCCGTGGTTCTAATACTGCTGAGCTGGACGATGGTTAGAAACTCTTCCACTCGGGCGTAGAGCCAGCAAAGTTTGCCCAGCCTGGGATGGGGATACTTGTTAGCTCGCAACTGGCATGTTGTGCTAATGGATGAATCCCAGTAGGAGGAAGGGTGCGTGCTGAGGATGAAGCTGTTAGATCGCTAACTATGTTTTATACAGGTATACGTCCAAACACAAGTGCACAATACCGGAATTCGTGGAAAAAACTAGCGGTGCCCTGCAAACGTTTTAACCTACAGAATCCAGATACTTTTGGGATATCTTAATACACATGTAGGGAACGATGCTGTAGTATGGAAGAGTGTGATTGGCGAACATGGTGATGTTTACGGAAATGATAATGGAAGGCTCTTGCCGAAACTGTGCTGTAACAACGCACTGTGCACCATGAACACTTTCGTCTAGCACAGAGATTTCTACAAGTACACATTTTGCAGAGATTTGTTGGGTCAACGGCCAGTCACATATTTCTGCACAGTTTCATCTGACGTGTTCCAATCAGTGGCAGCTCGTGACAAATAGGGTGCAGAACTCTCAAAAGATCATCACCTGGTGGTCTGCAACTCACGTCTTGAAAAACCAACAGGGTCTACACAAACGCAGAGGCCCAGGAGGTGGAGGACCTGGTAGAAAAGGAAGCAAGAAAGATCTCAGCAGATAGTGCATTGTCCTTGTTACGAGAGATTGCGGAATGCATAGCGGATGCGAAGGTGTAGAGCGGCACTTGTTCAAAGCAGCTGTAGCTTCATCTGCTGCTCGGGTCTGCGGACTGACACGACACGGTGTGACGAGTAATGGCAAAAATGTAACCACTTGGTGGAGTCAGGAAGTGAAAAATGTTGTTCGAGCAAAGAAAGTAGCTTATTTAGCCTGGCTTCAGAAAAGTAGCCGAAATTTCTTTACATCCGCAGTATAAAAAGAAATTTCGGTTTTCGTTGTAAGTAAGCGGCATTACACTGCAGCAGGTGGAGAGGTTCAAATACCTTAGAGTGGTCTACACGAGTGACAGAAGGCGGAACAAGGAGGCTGATACACGGATTGGTAAAATGCCGTTCTGTGGGATTTTTATCACTGTGTGGTCACAAACCTGGAACTTTCAAACACCGCATAGCTGTTCGTTAATCGGTCGTTGTTCCGATCCTCACCAATGGTCATTGCATCATGGATAATGGTTGAAAGAGCGCTTACTCAAGTACAAGCAGCAGAAATTGGAATTTTGCGAAGAGTTCACAGATTGATACTTCGCGACAAAGTGCACAACTTCGAAATTCGTAAAGTCCTGAATGTCGAGTTACTTCTCCGAATAGGTAGATTTCAGGTATAATTGTTTGGGCACGTGACCAGAATGCTCCAGGAAAGATTGGAGATGAAAGCATTGCTGGCTACACCCACGGGAAAGCGGCCCAGTGGTCGCCCGAGGACCAGGTGGCATGATTATGTCTCTGACCTGGCTTGTTCCTTGGTGTGGAGCCGACAGAACTAAGAAATTATTGAAAACCGTGGGGTATTTCCCGTCCTCCTAGCCTGGGTCTGTTGCCCCCGCGGCACTCCTGAGGGGTAAAACGGTTATGAAAGTGAATAAATGAGCGATATTGCGTAATCACTTTGCGAAAGAGAAGTTTGGCTGTGCAAGCGTTTATTGCTTAGATTGTCCGCTAAATAACATTCTGCAGAGGGAACCTTGTGATTTCTCCGGTGCAGCGGGAGCTCTATTGACATAATCGGCCACCCGGATCATCGCCTTTGTAGCATTTCGAAGACCACGGACAAACGCTCAAGCCCGATATTATTCCCGTTCTTGTCCACAATGGTCCTCGTGAGATATAAATTAAGTGTCCGCAATTTGCTGCTTTCTATTCTTGACCTTTCAGGTAATATTAGTTGTTGTTCTGAGAAAAACGTCTTAAGTATGTTGCATGGTTTTAACATTCAAACATCTGACAGTGATTTCCCAATGGTATCAGTTGTCTGAAAGTGATCTTCCTCCAAGGCTCGATCTCTAGTTGCAGACCGATAGGCGTCATTTAGATAGCAAACATGGTCAAGCGGCGACTGATGTTTCTTTCTTTTTCGCCTTCAATTCAAGTTCATTTCTCTTTGTCAAATACATATAAGAAAGGTAGCAGAATTCAGCGTTTCATGGAAGATATGCAGTGATATTTGCTTAGACTCCGACCTATTACTGGTCAGTTACTCAAGTGGGGATTTGTAATGACTCCAGTGTATTTCATATAAACAAATGAATTGGTTTAATGCACACTTCGTTTAGCATAGAATGTGTTTTAATTCCAATCACAATAGCAACATAGTCCGAATATGTCAAAAGATAATTTTTCATAACCGCCTAAATTCTACGCAAAGGAAGCTCAGGCAAAGTTGCAACACTTGATGGATGCAGCAGCACTTTATTCTTGGAAAACGCTTTGCAGTTTGTTCTTGGCAAATACCTAGTCGCTGATGTCAATGCTATTGTTTGCAATTTCAAAAACCAGTTCGGTTTTTCATGTTTGGTAGAAAAAAAAGACTCTTTTTGTGAAAGCCCTCGGCGTCTTCCCAAAACGAAGAAAGAAACGATGATGTCCACAACACACAATTCCTTGTTTTACCAAATCTGAAGAACCGAAAGGATTTCGTAAAAATAGGAACCGATATAGATTTTCATATTGCATCGAAACTGTTTGATTGCTCACAAAAACGTTTAAACATGTAAGAGAAAACGTAACTGATTTGCAGCAAATATCATTAAAATTTAGTTTTTATCTTGCAAATATTGGTGTTGCAAATTTGATGCCAGCATAGTCTTTACATTGCTCTGATACGTATGACAGAACATTACTCTTGTTGCATCTGAGGCTGAATACTGTGCTAAATACAGTACACCTTACGAGGGTAAGCAACTTTGTTTGCATCAGTATATGGCGGCGCACAGATCTTTTTCTGTCATTTCCGAAGCTCGCCATTACGTGCTTCCGCTCTCTGTGTAGATTTTGTAGAGTAATGTGAGTGGCAGGTTGCTTTTGCTTACAGGGTAAACGTCAGCTTCGACATGTTTGAATTCTACAACCGCGCCGGGCACGAGTTGAAGGAGATGCTTCTGCAATGTACATACAGAGGAGACAATTGTAGCGTCAGAAACTTCACTGAGGCGAGTGTTATATAAAACTTCCCGCCAAAAAATACACATTTTCGACTGTTTGCTGGCAGTGATGGAGGAACCTTTTACAAAATGGAGGCGAACAGGTGCACATCAATAGAACTATGGAAAATGTTTTCATTAAGGGATTTACTTCAACAATGGACCCAATACTAATTTTGTTGCTTAAACTTATTTAAGCAAAGTTCTAACTGCAAAATTGGGGGGCCAGCCTCCCAGAAAAAAGGTGGGGGGACCTCGGCCCATGCGCCCCCCCGTTCCGCCACCCCTGGTTGCTGATCCCAAATCATGTTTTGTTTGAGAACAACGATGCTCATTTTTTGAACTAACATGAGATAAGGTTTCGGATGCAAGTAGTACTTTTTTCCTTGCTTAAAGGACATCTTCAGTTTTTTGTTTATTGCTTGGTTATTTTTGTTACACGAAAAGCGGAAGTGCTAAATAGCCTTATAATGAAAATTACGGCCAATGAAAACGATATCAACGACATACTGCAGACGTTTCGATAGCTCCTGTTGTCATCATCAGTGCATTGCAAATTATACTAGCTGCTTGGTTATTCATCTCTGATATTCTGAAGGATACAAGTTACAGTTTAAAAAGAAAAACTAAATAGATGTTGCAGAAAATATATTGCAGCCAGTATATACTTACAGCAATGCAACAGCATTTTTTTGCAAAAAAACGGTATTTGTATTTACCGCATCAAAATACGAAGATATTGCTGCAAACAAAAAATAGTGTTGACAAAAACGGTATGCTTCGTTAGCTGCATCATAACCATGGGGAAACCTTTATTATATTAGGTTATAGCCTTCACATGAGGTAAAAAGCTTCACATGAGATTTCAAAAATTTAGTGCATGCAAGTACAGATCATACAAACATACTCAATTTAGTGTTGCAACACAATTTCATTACTTAGAGGAAAAGTGTATAAGAAGCTATAGTGGGATTTTTGTGAACAAAATATACATATATATGTATATTTTTTTAGCGTACTACAGAAATCAAGCCCTACAACTTTTCTGAAAATAAGTACACGCAGAGCAAGAGAAGCAACGCGAATAGAAAGATGTACCAAACTTAGGGACAAAAGAGGAAGGAGATAATCATCCAATGCTACACAATCAAGCATAGTTAGAAAACTTTTTTTTTATCCCAAGACTGGTCAAATGTAAGGGTGGGGCGTGGACCATTGCGAATTTTACAAAATTATAGGCAATGTTGACATAACAACAAAAATGGCAAACAATAAGAAAGACAAATATGGAATTTTTTTAAAGACTGGTTTCCGATGCATATCTAAGGCAGGGGCATACATAGAGTAAATTACAAAACTTCATTTTATTAAAATGCTGCAACTGTATGCTTGTACGTACTGTAAGGCTGCTGATATATGCTACGCGAATCTGATTGGAACTTGCCTGAAGGGGGCATGCAAATGTATGCTAAATGACCCGAGATATGAGGTATTGCTATCGTTGTCTTAAACTCTTGCACCCTATCTCTCTTCTACCCTTATTAAGTTGGCCAATTTCTGCTAGCCTACTGAATCTTCAAAATATCTCTCGATTCTCACTAGAGCCTGGGTTCTTAAACTGGGGGCATGCCCCCCATAGCAAGCGTGCTACCTGTTTTTTGTGGTGGCCCTATCTGAAACTTATTTGCATGGATAATTGCAATAATATCTAGTTTTTAAATGGATACCCACCACTAGAAAAATTTTGCTTGTAGACATAGCCTATGCCTGAGGACCATAGAATAAAACAGATTATTAAAGACTAATACATTAAAAAGAAAAAGAAAAAAAACACTTTTTCCATGTTTGAAATTAATATTTGCCCGAAGGCAAAATAGTTGGGNGGNCTACACCCCTCCTTGATCCCAGCACAACCGACGCCNATNTGTGTGAGCGAAGATATTAGNTAAAGCGTTGTCAGTTCCAGTGCATATGTTGCTTATACACGCTTGAAGAGGAACGTTTTCGAAAACGAGCAGCATNTTTAGAATTAATTTCGGTGCGATTACTGCAGTTAATCTGTGAAATCCGGTTCAGCCGAGCGATACAACTCAGCTCTTGTATGTATCATGACATCAACGTTGCGGAATTCGTGTGACTTTCATTGATCCAGTCCCTTCTCTTGAAGCATTATTGTTATACGTTCAGCAATGCCTACAGCATAGTAACATTTGGCATAGTTCATCATTATTTATATGTGCAGCCTAGTGACAATGAGTCGCTTGTGCTGTATATCTGTTAATCGTTCCGGTTTTATA
>JGI24158J21664_10001569_pt1 | contig 26049 bp, 18 predicted proteins | sample Ectturendosymbi3_FD_21664 | JGI IMG/M metagenome (IMG submission 21664) | reverse complement strand
TTCTAAAAATAACAGCAAAATCGAAAGTTTTCTTGCGTACTTTGTGCGCATTCTCAATTCTTGTGTAGTTTAGCAAGATTCGATTTTTCAAACCGGGGTGTCCGCCAGCCAGCCCACCCGCATTTACCCGATGCTCGACTGCTCATATTCGACAAGACATCAGCGCAGCCTCATTTTTCCGTTGTAAATTGCTCTGACGAAGTGATGAGTGCGTTGTACTCCCTTGTTTTAACGCACCGCCTGATATTTTTGCAGTTACGAACTGTGTATCGTAGCGTTCGGCGAATTTACCTCCGATAGCTTAACTTGGAGTGCTAATAGGTTATATTCAGTGCAATGACAGATAAAATAAGGAGAGTGGATGTTTAGAATAACGTGCATGTTATGTCAACGAACTTTGCTAAAACGTTGGTTTGGAAACAGGACTATGACGTCAAATTGTGACGTCACAAACAGCGCACACCAAATACAAATGAATACCCTATGCCACTGAATGAAACCCCCCCATGAAAATTTTCTGCGTACGCCACTGACACCGACTCCACCTAAAAACCTCCGACTCCTTGCGACTCCGCAACCCTGGTTCTACGTCGTAAAAGCACAATGTAGATTGAACACCTTCAGGTTCAATTAGTGGTGTTTGGTAACAAGGTTAGTATACCGAAGTAGACTTTTTCTACTTCGGTGCATACTTGAGTGGTATTCATAGGTACTTCTGCATTTAGGCCTTAAGTAGAAAGCCGTTGCCTGTTCTGGTTGCAAGATATGTTGCGTTAACGGACATTACAGACGCTTGAAAGCAGTCCTTTTTGGTAGTTTGAGATTGAGGTTGGGGTGGCACTCGCAGCCTTTGGAAACAGGATTTAAACGAGGCTAACGTCTTGATTTTTAAAACTTTGTTCAGCTTGTACTAAAACTAAAGAAATTGTGTGGACCGTGATTCCAAGAACTCGCATTTCACTGCCTTAAATTGCACTACTATAGTTTGATGGTTACTTTTCTATTTTCAAACTGTGTAATTGAAAAATTTTATGGTTTCCACTTCTTACCAAACTTGGATCAATTTCAATTGGGATAGAATGAAATTAATTATACCTTTTCGTTTAATTCTAATTGAGACTTTTTGCTCTTGTTTAATTGCAATTTGTGAAAAGTTCAACCAAATTAAAATATCTTCCAAAAGCTTCGCAGAGTCCGAACAAATGTTTACCCAAACCAGAGTTGCATGTGCCATGTTACCTGCCACGGTAAGTAGAGAAATAGAGCTCATCAAACGACTAGCACCGTCGCTTGTGACAGGTTCTATAAATAAATATTGCTGTGCTTACTTATTTAATGATTTTCAATTCCAAAACGGCTAAGCTTAAGAAACTACAATACACTGCAAAAATTAAGGCATTTTGAAAATGAATGATCAGAAAGACTCTCCTGAAACCACTGTCGAATCACTTCCACAACTATTGTCTAATTTTTTAGAACTTTAACCAGTATTGAGGCTCACTGTAACTACTGTAAATAAATTTAACCAAATCAACATTTCATTTGAACAAGCATTTGTAGTTTTAGATATCCCTGTATTTCATATAGGCCTACATATCTGTATGTGCTGTTTTCATTTTCTTATTTTATTAATTGCAAGTTTAAGATCATATAATGTCATTCACAAAATTAAAGAATTATGGTAAGAGCAATGTGTGGCCCGAAACTGATGGACAAAAATAACCCTGCTGAATTGATAAACATGCTGAGGTTAAGATAGACTGGAAAATCTGGCAAAAGCAAGCAGGGTACGATGGTACGGACATGTTTTGAGGAGAGATGGATCCCCGAGTTTCAAGGTGGAAGGTCAAAGAAAACGGAGAAGACCACGGAAGACATGGGGCAAGTAAAAAAAGAGATAAGAGGAATTGGGTTGCAGAAAGAAGACGCCCTTAATTGATCAAGCTGGATGAAGTAAACCTACACATGTCAGAAAGGAGGTAAATCCGGCCACCCCCGTTTAACGGGGACATACCGGATCAAAATTGAGCTACTACTACATTCCCAATAATGTCTCGATGATTGTTGTGCAAAGTATTGAAATAACTCGTTTTACTGGTTGTATCATTTCTAGCAACAGTCGTGTGTTTTTCTTAATAGAAGAGCTTGGGGAACTTGGGAGTTTGCAATTATTGCCACTTACTTAGGTCATTTACGAGCACAAGGTAAACCAACAGGATTGCTGTGCGAGTTATTTCCGAGTGGCTGTGATACTAGGTTTATTACAAACTCCTAATCTACCTTATGTTGAAATGCATGAAATGGTCCACATCAACGCATCTTGCTATTTCTCGGCAAAGGAGGCTCTGAACTGCAAATAAAATTGGAGGAACTGTCATTAGAAAGAAGTCAACACATCGCGATTTCTCAAGCATTCGCATGGAAGCACGGCCACACGCTAAAACCAACAAGAATACGTGTATTTAGGTAATAATGGAACGGCAGGAACTTTGCTAAATAACCGCTACTAAGCGAAATAGACAAAGCACAGTGGTTTTCTGCCTGCACAGGTTTGAAAACAAACAATTTTACATACATTTTATCAACATACCTGCACTTGTAAATTTCATGGACAAAAAAACGAGATGTTGCTTGGATCAAGTGACAATTTGCGCAACATACCAGATCGTGCAGAACACTGACTTCCTTGGTGCACGTAACCTCTATTACTATCTTAATAATTCGACTTATTTTGCCTCTTAAGCATTTTCGCCGAGTTCCGATTTTGTAAAAAGATTGCTCAAACTCAAAGCATTCGCGAAAAAAATAAATAATGCTCGAGGTGAACAACACAAGGCGAATAATGGCGTCGCTCAGGATCAATCAAACGGTTTGAAACAAGCGCCCAAGCCTTCTGCATATCACAATTTAATCGAGTTGAAAACGGTTTGAACACAGATATCAAACCATCTTTCTAACGCATTTCAACCACGAGCAAAACACTTCTTTTTACTTTTGAACAACAAACATGAAGGTTTGCTTTGAAGTTCCAAAACGATTGAAAATAACTGTATGCCAAACTAGTTCACGGCCAGAAAGAAGCCAGGATTTTTTTCAGGTAACTTTTCGCTTTGCAACAAACAAGCATAGAAGCAGAACACGCAGGTAAACACTGCAGTAAAAATCTCGACCGACGAATACGAATGAAAGACATGGACAGTTCACACTAAAACAAAAGCACGTAACACGTTCGGATGGAGATCGAGGAAAATTCCCGCGTGTTAAAATTTCTCGCATTTTCAGGGCGACTACCCAAACGCTAGGACGACTGTTTTTGGATTGTACCAAACGATGAATTCAAACATTTTTACAACATGCGCTTTTTCCCATAAACTTAAGAAAACCTGTCATGGGTAAGTTTTTCAAAACCGGACCGATCTACATTGTTCAAAACATAAGTATTATAATTACCCCAAAGATATATAAAAGTATTATATAATTACCCCAAGATATAACAAAAGTATTACAATTACCCCAAGATACAACAAGAGTGTTACAACTACCCCAACCAACATACACTGGATACATCTGTTTGATCGCGAACACAGCTTTTGCAAATGACAAACATTTGAGTGAGAGTAAAGCAGATATTTGGTTGCGTTCACTTACTAGTGAAAGCATTCAACCGTAAAAAAGTTAATCGGTACAGATGGGCCCAGCGCAACATTCACAGAACCAATACCATGAGGCCAACTTGGGCAACCTCACCACTTTTTCAGCGGTTCAAAAGTGCTAGTTGATTGGTGGCAGTGCAGTTCTCGAATCTTCTCTGTAATCAGGCAGCGGCCCCTTGACTGCTGGTGTCGATTCTAACATGCCCGACGAACTGGCAGCGGCAGTGTTGCGCCTTGAATCTTTGTTGGACAATCTCGACCTGCTTGCCATGCTTGACAAGCGTCTCTTGCTCTGTCGGGTGTCTGAGGATGTACAAGACGAACATCTGGTGATCAGTTTGCGAATTAAACAACATGGGGTATCTGCAAAACTTAAAATTGATTAGGTATCGATTTCAGGCAGGCATTCGATCTGACAAGGCTGAGCTTGGACAAACGAATTAGTCCTTTCAATTGGTTACCAGCAAAGTAGAAAACTGTGGACATCCCCCCGGAAAGCAACTCTATTCGTGATTGTCCCACCCAGGTGTCGCAGCCTCGTGTAACATGTAGCAATAGTCAGTGCGCGGAAACGTCGATTCTCCGAAACTCAGAACCAAACTTTTTACTGTTTCATGACATAAATTTCAAAAAGGTTCAGTTGAAACGCTGTAGTGAATACGTGATCGCTTGGTTTCCACGACAACACGTGAGCAGAGCGCCATAAATTAGTGGATCGATCTTGACGAGTTCTGTTAATGCAACATGCATTGCGTCATATGTTTCTCCTATTGAAGCGTTTTATTGGTCCTATATGAGTTTAGCGGTAATTTTTTATTTTAACGCCATATTAGATAATAGAACACAAATAACACACCAACCTTTCGGTCGTCTGTTTGCAATATTCTCCGCAAACGCTGTCAACTTGTCCAGTTGTACACGCAACGAGGAACCAATAGTAAGTAAGACACCGGATCGCTCCTTGGTTTCTTGTTGCAGCTGACCGATGCTACCCAGGATTGTTTTATCCTACGATCGTAAATTTAACTTAAGTGATCCAATCAGTAAAACATTTCTTTTTTCCTACATCGCAAGCATTTAGTTCATTTGCAGCATGGTGAATTAATTTTTGATACGCATGGAGTAGCACGCACGGCAACCAAAATTGAAGCAACCTTAAGTTTTCTTTAGAATTAAAACAATATAACAGCCGAACAAAATCGCATTTGCTTCATAATTCAGTAGGCTTGCTTTCGAACCCTATTATCCGTGCTTGTTGAGATATCTCACTGGAGTTACTTTTTGAGAACAGCGCGCAGCAACATGGCTCACTTGTGCAGCAGCACAACGCATTGATCAGTGCGGCAATGTAAGCGTTAGAAGTAAGACCTACATTAATTTTGTTGCCGTTACGGTGCCACAATAGCTGCACAACTGCATAAAGCTTATCACCAGCTTTTTAGTCAGTGGATTGATTTGTTTACTACGGGCGATTATTAATTCGATGCCTTCAATTTTGGCATTACAGCCACCGAAATTACGAACATAAGATTTGAAAAGTTCTGCAATTGTTCACTTACGTTCAGTATACCGAAAATAACTGTTATCTATGTTGGTTATATGCAGGTTTTTTAAGGTTTGACCCTGCTGACCACAACGGCATTTTGAGAGACCGCAACCATTTTATCTGAGTACCGAGGTGGTCGTAAACCAAAGTTTTAGTATATTCTGATGGTGCAATAAGCGAGTTTCTACTGTATTTTGAGAGACTGTTGGAAAATTTTGAGAGAGCATTTTGGTCTCTCAAAGCACCTTAAAAACACTGGGTATATGTATAAACGTTATCTAAACGCGACCAAACTCCACAGCGTTTGACAAATGAAACTATTAAGTTCTTATTTTAGTCTTTTTGCATCGTTAAACATACGATAGATTTCAAAATTACTAGACCCTTCGTGAGGCTGTGTGCACGACCAATAATAAACTATCTGAAGAAGCAAAGGATCTAAGTCTATGGCGACGCGTCAGACTAAATGCTAAAATCATATTCTGTCAAACAGAAGATTTTTATACAAATTTTCACATATGGATAGAAATCTTCTCTTACGCAAACTAGAATGTTGTAGTTTAAATCATATACCTACCCAAATAGTTTAACACTGAGCTACTGCTGCATTTCTGGCAGCTGGGTCTGCGTCAGGTTCAATCGTTGCAGTTGTATCGCAACCAGCGAAGCGCAGTACAATCGCAAGTGCCGTCCAAATATATTCTCGTAATGCTCTCGCAGCAGAAGAACCCGAACACAAAGCAGGCTTGCATGGCGCACCTGGTCGGAGGAATTCTCCTCCATCTCGACGCACTCTTTCCAAGCTTCCGAAAAGCGACGACGGATGTTGCTCAGCTCCTCGTGGAGGACGCGCTGGTGTGCAGCGTGCGCCAGCATGTCGGAGGCGAGCACTTCCATGTCGTCATTTATCGATTGGTTGTCCTGATGACACATAACGAAAGGATCAGCAGCGTCGTGGATGGCGCCCTTGCTTAAACAGACGCAATGCAATCTCCTTGTTGCGTTCAACTGCGATTTTGATCCCACTACTATGAAATACACCTGCGCCGCAGAAGCTGAGGCAGACTTGCTTTCATGGCAGAACACCAAAGCCGTTTGGGAATTCGTTTGGGCCGCCCGCATCGCAAAAAATATGTTGCTGAAAACGAAAGTAAGCTTAATCGCTGTTCCATCCTATCATAAAAAATTTAAAAGTTGATGTTGTGTTGCGTCCGTGCATTTTACTCACTTTTTTCAAGAGATAACAGCGAAATTAAATCAGATTAAACTGTTTGCGATATTTTGCATCAGCTGCTGTTGGGAGATTTCGAAACGTGAAACACTATACAACGATCGCACAAGTTTTTGTAGGAATGCGAAACCTTTCATAGTAAAGTAAGGTTGGAAACACGTGTTTTGCTTTGTACTATTCAACTCGCTTGTAAACGTTTAGAATCAAAATTGCCAAGACAACCATCCAAAGCAAGTGCATTTTATCTTAAGCCTACTGCGTCATAATACCGCACAAGCTGTATCGGTTACGAAAATATTTGCTGAAGCTTGCAGAGCGAGTAACACGCCAATGCTTCGCTTAATTGAGGAAGCTCAGTGTAAAAGTTATTGCAGTAGAACACTTCAAATGAGTAACTATCGTGAACGCTTTTTTATACATATTGAGTATTTTCTGCACATTGCTTTCGTCATAACTACAGCTAGAGAAGCAGACAGTAAAAAATGTGTGAGGTGAATTATCGACTTTGACAACGTCTTAGTACATATGAGAAGGTAAACGTGATTCGCATTACGCATTGCTGCGCAAAAACAAACATGGTCTTGAGAACAGAAAAGCGCCGAGTTAACTATTACGTCCGTATAACTTTGTATACACTTTTCCTGAAAAAATTCACCTTATCGCCAGATGATCGACAATTAAAAAAAAGTTTTTTACAGAATTTAGTGTGCTGCCGTGCGACAGAACAAAACCCAAACTTCGAAGATTCATACCTCCTCAAACCTTTGATTCTCTTTGTTGACATGCTCCAATTTCATAGTAGCTTTATAAATATCGGCCTCGATTTGCGTTCTTTCCTCGGCATGCTGTTCTAACTGAGTCACAGCATCTTGCTGCTTTTCTTTGATGGAAGTTTTGAGTTCATCCTGCAACGCATTAAAGCACAGTGCTAAGGTTCTGCTAAACACGGGTATTTCTGCAGCATTAACGAACTCCGAGGTTATGGTTTCTACCCCAGCAAGATAATATGAACTGTGCAACCGAACTCTGCAGCACTTCAAAAATTACCGATTGATTTGTCGCACAGATTGGAATACGACAAGCAGCCTATCCACAACTGCTGTTTACTCTGCTCACGAAAACTATTCAGTGAGCCGCATATGGTTCAAAAAAATGTTCAAAAACCTACAAGAATCGAAATTGCGCAACAAAAGCAAAGTTTATTTTCTCGTCTGAAAGCGAACGAATGGCTGAGCTATTTATTACAGACAATTTGGATTGACGAAAAGCTGAAGCTGCTGTTTCGCTGAAACGCCGGCATAGTTTGAAACAGCAGCGGTTGAGCAAAGATTTAATGTTTCTTGTTGGCGGCATCTGCAATTAGTGTGCAGTGAATTAAAGGTTTTTATCACAGTTGGCTGAAAATCGTTTCAACATCAACACACATATTGCGCGGTCTTGCGATTTCACACTCGAGGCCAAAGCAAAGCCACAATAATTTGGGATTTCGGACCTGCCTCCCGGCCTTACTGTGTCTGTATTGACAAGTGTACTTGCGTTAAGGCCAAAAAATAAAAATTGTTGTTGTTAATGCCGTATGCTTCGATAACTAACTTTTAAACAAAACCAAGGAACATTAGATCAGTTAAATGGTCTCAATCAACCGCAAGCTATTCAAGTCAATAGTTTATCATCAATGAGCCGTGGACTAAAACTAGAGTGTGACATATTTGGTTACCTGTCACAGAGAAAGAAAAATAATATATTTTATTTATATTTTAAAGACAATAATTGTACAGGCTACAAATCTCCACTCAACCTTTTCAGTTTTAATCTTCCTAATTACTTGTTTTTTATAAAATTCCTTCTCGTGGCACTTGCCAAACCTTGCCAACCGCTGCTTTAAAATTTGAAGTTAACCTTCTTCATGCGTTCTTCAAACGAATTATGAATAACATCGTAGCATTATAACCACATAATAAATACAAGCCCACAGCGGTCGTCCTACTTCGCAATCTGCTCACGCTTTGAAAAGCTATGTTTTCCTACTATCCTGACATGGCGATGGCGTCATCAACTTAAGAAACACAAAAACAACGCAATCCCACGTCTGTGTCAATACATTGCCACCAGAGGTCTCATGGCTTGTTCGCATAGGGTTAACTAACATAGTGGATGGAGTTTCGTCTTTAAAATATGCAAGCAAGTTAGCACACTACAGGTTCATCTGAATAGTGTATATATCGAGTGTATGGAACGTGTTACACATCTCGTCTAGCCTCAGGCAATATCGCTCTTGTGGGTAGTAAAGAAACTCTGGCTCTTGGTATAGGGCATCTTGGTCATTGTTCAACCACAGCAATATATTCTTTAGAAAAGGTGGTTTATAAACTCAACCCAGTTTAGAGTTACATTTCCGGCTTGCGGATCCGTTCAAATTCACAACGGGTGTACATTTCCGAATGGGGTTTTATCTGGCTACTTGTTGCTAGCGGTTCACTTAAAGTTGGTCTAACTTGTCAGGACAACCTGGCGATTCGCCGGCATCATTAATGTAAGTCAGGTTTGGGTAGATATGTTGTGGTAGTCAAGATTGTATTTTATGTGAAGCGTACTTTGACAACCAAAGATACTACGTTACTGCATCGCAATCTGGGCGGCTCGTGCTCTCTGCATCCCAGTCAGCACAGCTTTCAAACAGCAATGCAAACAGAGTTGAAAGTTCTGACAAAATGTATGACTTTGTCCTAATAAAAAGAACTGTTTTGGTAAATATTTTGTAGTTTTGGTGCTTACATTGCAGTTCAGCTACCCCACCCAACGGATCCAGTATGAATTTAACCGCATTCCGTATGACGTTAGCACCGGACTGCAACGCGTAAGCCGGGTCTTACCGTAATTCGTGTTATGTGTAAAATCGCCAAACTCCCGTATACAACATAGTTGGATCAATTACAATTTGTAATTGCGCTAAAAGTTAATTAAAATTATAATTGAGGCTTTTTGTTTCTGTGTAACTGCAACGTATTTGCAAATTTGATGGAGTTTTTGCAATTGCAATTGTAATTGAAGTTATGTGACTGATCCAACTCTGGTACATAAACCTTTCCCAAAGATCTGAATGTGGCCAAAAGCAGGACTATTGACGAGCATCAACAAATATTCCAAAGAATGTGAGTATTTCTCAACATCAGGTTAGACATTCATGAAGGCATTTATTGATTTGATGTGTAAGCTGTGCTGGTGCGCTTATGATGGACAGCGGTGAAGATTTTCTGTTGGAATGAGTGTGAATCGGACACTGTCGAAGCTGACAATTCCTTCATATACGACTGAGTGAAAAGAGAAAAAAGTTGCAATCAAATGAATAAACTCCTTTTGAGTAGTTTTCACTCGCAAAAGTTTACTTCACACTGCACTGGTTGCACAATTTCACACCTGATGATTATCAAGTAGAAACGTGCGGCATTTCATAAACGACTGAGCGGGTCGTTAATGACCAGAACGAAAATTTAGAAATACCAACAACCTATTATACATGGCACACTAATGTTACTTTCCGTGTATTCGTCAAGTGGCTTATAAACACGAAATACTGATATCTGTAACTTCAACATAAAAAATCACACTTTTCTTCAGAACCAGGGTGGGTTGCTAGAGACCCATAAACTCTAAGCACGGTTGGCCGCTCTATATGGGTCGCTAGCAACCAGCGGCGTAACGAGAGGGCAAGGGGGGGCACAATTCCCCGGGCGCCGAATCAATATGGGGCGCCAAAAAGTCCCGACAATGTCACAAGTACTCTCTTCAGTACCTTTGCTTCGGAAAGACCTCAGGTTCGAATATGGGGGCGCCAAACATGCTTCTTGACCCGGGCGCCATCTAACCTCGTGACGCCCCTGCTAGCAACGAAGTTAATGAGAGCTTAGACGTTTAAGGGTTAAGGATGTAAAAATGAAGTAACGCAGCAATTCTCGATTAACCAAGTGGACAGAGTTGTGCGCGAAGCAGAATGCATATTGGATTGTCTGGGTCAAACTAGGAACACAGGATTTAACTGTTTGGTCCACACAAAACCGCGAATCTACTCTTTACAAGCGCTTTCAAGTCAAGGTGCGTTTGCGAAGTAAAAGGCAGTATCTTTGTCAGCCTCAAAACAGAAAAGTTCATGCTACAGCCATAGTTGTACTGATTAGACTTCACTCATCACCATCATGATTCGCTACTAATGTGGCAAATCAAGACAAAGAAACCAACAGGATCATATATCATCAAAACAGCGCAGTTCATTAGACGTTGTATTTACCATGGGTTGTTCGAGCTTGTCCAGTTGTAATTTGATTCTTTTCAACTTATCGTCGGCACTTTTTTCTTTGTTCCTGACGCTGATAACCTCTTGCTTGAAGTGGTTGTATGATTTAGTTTGTTCGTCGATGTCGGTCTGAAGCTTTTTCATTGCGGGTTTTTTCTCTAAAACAGATAATTAATTGTTATTTCACGCGGTTCCACCAAAACCTTAATATTTCCACTGGAAACTGATAAACAAAAGAAAGTCGAGTAGGTGCAAACGACATCAGATCGATGCATATTCTGCCTCATCGACAGTCTGTTTATGCGGAAAAGAAACATAAAGCGATTTGTTACCTTTTTACAATTTATTCAGGAAAGAGTTTTTTGGAAAACTTGGTTGGCGCTGACTTCGCGGAACAACTTAGACGTTGCTCAGCTCTAGTGCAATGACCGTAATGCACATGTCAAGTAAGAGCATCACAGTGCGCGCAGTATATTACGTACCAGAATTCGTCTCCATTCGCGTAGAACCTTTATCATCAAAGATGCTGTATGGTTTATTTTTAATCTTCCCCTGCATAGATCGCAGTCAGGATGTTGTGAAGTAAATCGAGTCGTATCAGCCACGATCAAAACCCACGACTTGTATGGTTCAGGTTCATTTTTACTGGGTCACTTAAAAATTTTGGAGATGCCAGCAATTATAATGATCGACGGCAAGATGTTTTTGTTACTTTTCAAAGCAAGTTTTTTGTTCGCAAAAAAAACTTCACTCCACCTAAGACTTGTTTTCGCCTGCGCCCCTGGTATCGATGTGTTGAGTCAGGCGCTGCATTCAGTGCGCAGTGTGGAACCTATTACAGGGGATGCTGTCGCAAAATTTTAAGAAGGTGGATATACTCGAGTTACGATAAAACATAACTTTTTAAAAGAAGGTACTATACGTGTTTCGCGGGTTTAATTTGACCAGTGATGTTATTTTGACACCCAATAACTTTTCAATGATAGTTAAAAAATCAACTACTTGTTGACATTTTCGTGCCGAAGAATAATTGACCCACCTTCTAAATTAGTCGCACTTCGAAACCTCGTTAACAGCCATCATTGAAAACAACTCGACACGAGCGTGAGGTTAATCTCACACGTTTCACAAAGAGAGGTGAGAAAATAATGAAATGAACGACAATCCCACAAATGTGAGGCAACCTACAACTAAGGACAAAATTGTATTCTGGTTGATCGCATTAGAAGCATGCGTGAGTTTTACCAAAAATATAAGGAGGCATACATCGTATGTCTTCGACTAGTACCCTGGACAGTATATCTCTGATAGTATACTATTTCACTGTAGACAGGCACCAGACACTCTAGTGACTTATTCCCAGCATTATAAATACACGTTAGCAACTACTGTATTTCACCGGGAAGCAGTAGCGTACCCAGCCTAAAAATTGGGGGGGCAAAATATTTCATTTTAGGCGAATAACACTATTTTGTTTGGGATACCGCTTCCCAAAGCACAAAATGACTATATGTTCTAAACATTTTGAGGGGGCATGCCCCCCTGGCTACGCCTATGCCGGGAAGGCATACATTTAGTTTTTCTTGATTTCGGAACACCGTCTGTCTCCATCTGCTTTTGGCTGCATTGACACGGTGCGGCATAAAACTAAATTGTTGCTACATCCACGTTCTACCAAGACGCCCCAAAACTTCAAATGCAAGGCACTTCACACGATATAACAACCTTGCTCAGCAGCCCTTGACGAAAAATTAAATCCTTTGTCTTTGAAGAAAAACACTGTTTCAAGTAATGCCGTAATTGGCGCCAAACAAAGTTGTGTGTTAGCTAAGATGCGCCCGAGTCTTGGCACGCGACTCGGAGCACGAAAGCATCAAACTATGAACCGCCGTCGTTTAAAGTCGAAATAACCAGATGCACGATCGAAAACTAGCAGCCGAATTAAATTGTGCAGCGCACCTTCAATCAGGTTGCTTTTCTTGACGTTGTCGCCAGAAAGTAATTCAATACTACTTTCCAAACGTTCAAGTTCCATGCCAAGGGATTCCTTCATTGTCCGAAAACTGCTTTGATTGATTTCCAAACGAACCTCCATTGTTTGGATCTGTTTCGTCGCTTTTGCAGTCTCCTGTCTCAGCCATACGCTCTGAGAACAATTTGGGACTTTGGAAATTTGAAAAAACACTGCCAGCGCTTTGCTTTGACTTATCTTTCTCTTTTTTAACACACGACCATAGGTGTGGGGGTGTTGAAGGGGTAAACACATTTTTGTGAAAAACAAAGCAATACTTCAGCCTTGGCTACTGTCTAGCTGACTCTCCGCAGTTTCGATTTCTTTAGGTGTTTTTGCCAACAAGTATAACCTGCATAGATCAATGCAGCAATCAAACTTTGTGCAGTGTGTAAATTGCTTGTACTCATGCATTTCATGCAACAGGCAAGGAATAATATACGTGCTTGGCACATGATGCAGAACGGGATGTGACGTAGGTTGAATGAGATAAAGCAATTCTCAGCGGCTTCTGACGTCAACGGGAAGACGTCACACTTCAGTGTGACAAATTTTAACTAAAGACAGCGCTTATCGACGAATATCGGTTGTGATAATAAATAAAAATAAAAAAGAGCTTGCTGGTTGCGATATTTCAAAACTGGTCATCGTTTTCTATCGTCGAAAGAAGAGAATCTTTACAGGGGTAAATAGCCTGTACAATACGAAATAGCGAGGTTTAATTCGTATTCCGAAGATTGCCAGCGGAGTTCAGGAATTTTGAAACCAAAATCAGCCAGAGCCGGTGTTTCAGCATTTCGTGCGTTGAACTAAGAAACCGCGCGTGTGCAAAACATTTCCAAGCTGAAGAATACAAAATCACCTTGTCGTGCATCGCTTTCTGCTGCTCGTTTGCGTCTGCAATTGACTGCGCCATGCTGTTCATGAAGTGGACTTCTTCCGCGCGGAAGTGTTCCAGTTTTTTCTCTGATTCCTCCCTTTGTTCTTGAACTTTCACCCTGTATCAACCGTACACTACGTGTTTAATGAAAAGTCGCAATTACGCCAAGTGTTCGTCAACATCAGATGTTGCCACACAACAACCCAACCTGTCATGTAAGGTTAGCCACTGGAGTTTTACCACTGCTATCAACTCCTGCGGTGAGCAGTGCAAAGCATCGAGTCTATTTCTTCCAAACGATATTCCCACGAAATGTGTTGGATAAACATAAAACTACTCATAGGTTCTGAAGTTCACCTATTGCCTTCTAGAGTATTATGTATGACAGAAAACAAAAGTCAAACAAAGCATACAATTGTACTTAAGTTTTGGTACAAATCTCAATCCACGCACGACCACAATAAAAATACCTCTCATCTCTTTCTTGACCCAAACTGATTTTGTATTCTTCAATTTGAGTATTGTAAGTTGTTATCGTTGCCCTGAAAAGGCATTTGGAAGTTTATACCTCACACAAGTAAAAACAATGAGATCCAATATTATCAGACCGCGCTGTTTCTTAGTCAAAGGTCGTATGAACATAGCATGGCTGAATTGAACAAGATTAGATAAAGCAACTTTTACCGAACGGTGCGAAAACTTTACGTACGACGTGAAGTAGCTTCGTACCTGTCACAACACTGACCAGTTTATGAGTACAGCCCACAAAACCGGCGTCGTTTTCTGAAGCCAACGGACCAGACAGAATTTTCAGTGTTCGCCCATAACAAAACAACGGGTTAATCAGGACGAGCTACGGATTAAATATCGACTGTCAAAACCGCGTCACTGAAATTCAGTCCAACCAGCGTGCCAGACACGTAGTTCGATCGGAGGAAGAATGCTTATTAATCAAAGCAAAAAACAAAAACATTGTAGGACCTCCGGACGCAAGCACATACTCGTGATTTTCTTCAAGGGTGGCCAGCTGGCTGCGCATTGTCTCGTTGCTGTCTTGGACAGCGGCGTGCGTCGTCAGCAACCTTGTCGTTTGATTCTTCAGGTTCTCAACACTGGAATGGAGACAATTTTCGATCTCGTAAACTGATGCTACGAAAATGTTAAGATGAGCATGTCGGCAATTTTCACAGAAACAACTGACCTTCGTACGTCAGACATAAAATTAAAAGGACCGGACTGGAACATTTCAGCAGAAAACATTTTCAGTGAAAACTCTGAACAAGAATCATGCCCGAATCAGGGCAATTTACAGCTAAAGACCTAAAACCACGATAATACTATCTTAAGTGCCATTAAAGTTGGTACAAAAATGTTTTTACAGCGTTAATGGCACAATTCTACCCAAAACTCGGAGAAATTTCCTGGAAGAACGCATTACAATGGAAATACATCTGCGCTACAATTTAACATAACAATTAAAATATGCGACAAAATAATGGAAATGTATAGCATAAGAATGGAAATATAACAATGGATTTGTACCTGCGTTATAGGCGACCAACAAAGCATTACGAACCCAAATGGCATTACATGGCTATTAAGTTCCCATGGCAATCGCTTTCAAAGAACTTACTGTATGCTCATCTCTTTTGATTTTGACTGAAACTTGCTTCTCCTCCGAACAGCTTGGTCTCTTTTCTGCTTCGAGGTATCTTTTCCATCTACCAAAGCAATGTTTTCTTTTTCTGCTTCAGCAATTTGGTTCAACACCTGGAAAGGTAAATAGACGCTCGCCACCACTTGAACCCAGCATCCGGGCGTCATCAACAACTCAAACTTATAAGCGAAGGGTTCGGAAGTAATCACATGATATGTGGCTTTCGTGAACGTGTCAACCAATAAAATGTTTTACGCGAGTTAAACAGTAATTGCAGTGACCTTTCTATACGACGCGGATCCCACTTTCATCCAAGTTAAAATGAGAAGCACTGAATGAAAACCACATTTTCAAACTGAAACTTTTACTATACCAATTAGAAGGCCATAGCCTAAACAGTAGTGAAATCAGAGGTTATTCCTTGCAGTAACTGTAGAGCTCAAGCTTGCCTTCGTTATTGTTACTGTGTCTTGTAACATTTTAAAGGATTCTAGAGTGCAGTGATATCAAACGATCGTTTTGCATCGTTAGCAAAAGCTGCAGCGATAAGCATTGAAAAAAAGCAGAATTTTACATCCAACCCACTTTTTGCAGTTTCTTTTCCAAATCCAGCACTTTTTGTTCGTATTCTCTTCGCTGTCTGTCCTTTTCAGATGAAAGAATTTCACTGCGTGCACATGCAAAACAGAATGAACACTTCACAACAGTATGCGGCCAATTAATTAGTATTTTACTGCAACGGAGAGTACAGCGTGTATACCTCGATTAAAAGGTTAGCAGCAGCGAAAGTCACCATTCGTAACACGTCTATGCTTCACCACAGATCTTCGTTCAGTTCCCAAGAAACTCAAAGACTGCTGTCACGGCATGTAACAAGAGATCCAGACTCTCTTGCAAAATCGGAGAAAAGCCTTGCGCTTTTTGCGACGGAAGTAGAGAGAACGAGTAAGAAGAGGATTGCGATTCAAGGGCAAATCGAATAGTCTTGGCAATGTATCGATTTGAAATAATTGGGATGCCCATAGAACCAATATTCATTGTTTTTTTTCCCAAAAACTGAAAAATTTTTGACAGCATGTGAAAAAATTTGGTTGACTGTCGGCCGATCCACGTACAGCATGTGAAAAAATTTTTTCACATGCTGTACGTGGATCGGCCGACAGTCAACGTAATCATGGGTTTCTTACGAAAACAAGGGTTCATGTCGTTTACAGGTTATATTACCTGCAGAAAAAATGACATGCCACAAAACTGCTTTATTAATAGGATAATTTATCATCCGGTACCATATTAAAAAACAGTCGGTTCTGTTTGATAAATGACAAACTTACGGAATAGAAACAACAAAAGTCTGCATGTACCACGTTTGCTACTAAAATTTATCCACTAAATAATGCAAAAAGTTGTTGACGCATTACATTCAGTCAAAGTAGGAAACGCTTTCGCGACCAACAATCAACCCGAACATAACTAAATACACGCAAAACAAATTTCAAAGCATCCAAATATCCACATACTTTCCTTCGAATAGCTCCTTGTTGGCCCTCCTCTCCCTCTCAATCTTGTCTGTCATTTGAAAGCACTGCATTTCCAGCCTCGCTCGAGAACTGTCCAGTCGTCGTATCACCTATCATCAAAAAGCTACGGAATTGACGGCAGTCGCTAAGCAAGCAAGGATAACAACAGTAGTGGCAAAAACCAACTATCAGAAGAGTTAGATTCGATTTTAATATTCACACATCAATTTAATATTAAGTAACTGGATTTTTCTGCTTCGAACGAAACCACTCGGTCATCCCAGTTAGAGTTCTACTGTACAAAGTGTGCCGTTTCTACTTCCTATCATAAGATACTAACTTTTTGTTTTTCATCAACTTTTGCTCCCATTTCCATGATCTTTTCTAAGATTTTGTCAGTTTCCCTGCGAAGACAAACATTTGATCAAAACTGGCCATTTTTATTCAAAAAAGAACATCTGGTTGGTAATTACACCTACCGCTTTTCAATGGCATTTTTGCTCTTCTGGTCAGTAATAGACGTTTCCGTTTTTTCCTAAAATAAAACAATTAAAAAGACCTTCAGAAAACACGCAACATTAGTGTGAAGTATCAGCGAAATGTATCTAACCACTTCTTCCTTTAATTGTTGTTTTTCTGTAGCAGCTTCCTTCCTCTCCTCTTCTAACTCTTCGGCTAAAATTTCATGACCAACAACAAGGTCTGAAAGGTGTTGCTGGACATCTCTTAGAGCATCGTGTGTTTCATTGAGAGTAATTTGTTTGCTGAAAGAAAAGGCAGCAAACAAATTAAACGACCTTCAAACGAACACTACTTGCAGTAGAACGTCACCTTCTACAAGTGGCCTATATGATAAGTTTTAAATTGAATCCAACTTAAAACATTCGACACCTGAATACGTTTTCTACAAGTGATAACGTAAAGTACTTTTTTTCAATCATAATTGTAATTACTTCACAAAACATTTAATTAAATATTTTATATTGAATCCACCGAATTATGTTTCAACTGCAATGGGAGAAACATGGAATCAAACGTGCGTTCATACGAACTATCTATAAAACTTTTTCGAAAACATAATGGCATTTCATCAGCATTGGATAGGGAAAAGAAGCTTACATCTCTATGTGTGAAACGTATCCCCCAGAAATTCATTCTCCAACAACATTAGTCTTGCTACATTAAACGTTTACCTGTGGGCAGTGCTCTGACAACCATTGTGCAAATAGAAAAACCAACAAAACGGTTTTATACGCCGTCATGGCAACGTTTCACAAAAACGCAGCCCTCCGAATCCGAACTCTGCTTTGCGGCTCCTTAAACCTTTGCAGTACTTATGTCATTTGATAAAAGTCTAGATCGTAAACTATTACGTTTTGATCTTACAAATTGTCTGTTTAACGGCATATTTATGCAAAATGTGCTCATCCAAGCACTGCAGTTAAAATAAAAAACAAAAGCTTTTCTGTAATTTTCTGTCATGGACTCTACTAATATGAAGAAGGTGCGCGACAGTATACTCTATTCCCACAACGCACAATTAACAAAGCACATAAATGAAATGCCCTAATTTCAACATTATTGCCCAAACTTTCAAGTGAGTCACTTACCCATCAACTCTCACAAACTAAAGCACGAAGTTACTAGAAACAGTTTGTTGATTTCATGTATATTTCATGTGTTTTCTATGGCATAAAAAAACTTGTATTTAAACACTCAATAACAAAAAGTATAATTTCATTAAAAAATGTCGCAACTTCTAAGCCCGAATTTCTTGAAATTTTGTATATAAAGGTTTGACGCATTACAAAAAAAGACAAATCAGAACTTGTGGAGGTGCGCTTTCACCCTCTGTACCCCCAGATCCTACACCACTGGATTGCAAAGATGACAACGACCAAATCGCCTTATACGCGGCACTCTTCAAAGAGTCATGGCATAGTAAGTAAACCACCTTTACATGAAGCATACACTGTTGCTTGTGTCGAACAACCAAGTTTTCACTCTCTGGATACCTGTGAAGATAAATGGTATCACCAACGTGACGCGCGAATTACTGTTCAGCACATGATCCACTCCATGTGAGATAATTCGTGCTACTTTGCGCGCTGTTCTTTGACATGTTTTAACCATTTTCACCAACCAGTGTACAAGCAGTGTTTTATATTCCTCTCACAGCATTTCATTTTGAAAGCGCGCTGTCAGAGACTGGTTGCCATCGTAACAATGCAATCTATGCTCATGCTACCGACGCTCTGAGTCATTACGGCGAGTTGTTTCAGGCATTAATGGGTCTGCTGGGTTGCTCGATCAATGGCGTCAGTTAGTTGGTTGTTTCCGTAAAAAAAATATTTCGAAAAGACATACTTTCCAGTTTTTAATTGTCGCAGCTTGCGTTCTGATTTATTTATTTTAGTCCAGCTATGTCCAACCGATATTGCTTGCTGGGCCAAAAATTATATCCCTAACTTTACCAGAGCCGTACATTGAATGACATATTACTGATGGCCGCACATTGAATGACTTACTTTGATCTTAACAAACTAACTTTAGTTTAAGCTAATGTACTAAAAGCGTTTGTATCCTAACTGCAATGGTAACGACTGCTTGACACCTTCGTAAGTGTGATTTCATAGGCAAGTTTAGCGCCAATGGAACAAGGGCAGAAATCAGAAAACGATTAAAAAGTTTTGCACGAAGTTATTAGTGGCAGGTGCGGATTTACCATTAGGCTAAAAGGCTTAAGCCTAGGGCCCCCGATTTCGGGGGCCCCAAGCTTTCGGGAGTAAGGACAATTTCCAGCATTTCTGTAAGCATTATATTTGTATTTTTGTTTTGGTTCAACCCACGTTTTTTTACTATGCCGCTATAGAAGAATGAGCGCAAATGATTGAGCTGAATGACGATGAGCATTCTCTAGTTTTGACACATTGAGAATTAGTTATTATTACGTATAATGTGTGGAACAAAACGCCTGAATCCATTTTCAGATTACACGAGGCCAGTGAGGTACTCAATAAATACACAATGGAAGTATGGTCAGATTCACCGGTGCGTTTTTCGTTGGTTTCATGGCGACCGTGTTTGTTCCTGACAGTGTCGTAGTAACCCTAACCTGCCCCACCAAAATCCCTACAGGGGCCCCAATGGTGATTTCTAAAAAATATTTCGAAATAACAGCACATCCCAAATGGCCTTCACAGCAAAATACCCTAATTTTTTGTTTTTTTATTTCACCATTTTTTAGTTCCATTTGCAGACGCAATTTCGACAAAACCGTCGCCAGAAAGTCTTCAGTGCCATCTAGAGTCCGTTTGGTTAAAAAAGGTGATGCGTCCTACAATTAACATTTCATTGGTAAAATAGTCTATTAAAGCCAAAAATGCTGGCGTTTCGACAGTGTTCCTAACCTAACTACACTGAATGGTCGAAACATGATTTTGTGGAGGCTTCGTCATGAAGGTACTCTGGTAAAGCGGCAGGGCCAGGAAAATCAAAAAATGAAAAGAACAGAAATGATAACCTTAAAATTATTGAAGTGGGTTTGATAAAGTAAGGAGGGCATGTCTTGCTGGCCCGGACAACAGCACGTTATTGATAGACTTGTAAGCACCTGGGCCAGGGTTGTCAATTTAGCGGATTTTCTAGCGGGTTTTAATTCTGTCTAGCTGCCAAATAACTGGTTTGACGGCCTACATCCGTTAGATTCTTGCGGATAATTGGTCTAGTGGCCTATACAATTGGTCTTATTCGAGCGGATTCTAGCGGTATTTTGCAATTTTCTAGCTTGAAAGGTCTTTTTAGACTTGGCAACCCTGCCCTACACAAGATCCATTTAAGTGCCCACCCGTCCTATACAAAGATCCTTACTCTACATATCATCAAATTGTAGATTGCATAAATAAGAAGGAAGATTTTGTACTTAGAAAAGTTTATTAGTCGAATAATATATGAAATTGAAACTAATAACAAAAGTATTCACCCTATGCAGCAAACCTGAAAAACTGCCTGAACATGTGTTCCATTCACTTTCATCATGTTCATTCACTTTTACTTGGTGGACGTTCGTCGCTTTCAGAATTACATAGTTGTACATTTCTTGACTCTTTTTTGGCCCCCCCTTTGGACTAGCGCCCTATGCAGCCGTCTAGTTTGCCTAAATGTAGCGCCGGCACTGATCAGGCGATGTTATTCTAAGTAACAGCGGCAGGTACTGCTCCGTCTATAAATTACAGGACAGAAAAGGATACGGACTGGAAAAAACGTCACTAATTTCTAGTGTTTCATGTTTAAATTTAGGGGTTAAAACTTTGTTTGGGGGGTTAAGCTTTGAATTTTGGGTCCCCTGTGACAGCGTGGCCCCCAATTGGGGTTATGGAGGAAGGCTGACACGGCCCCGGTTACTGATATCGAGGGAATTCAAAAAGTAATCTGTTTATGAATTGGAATAACTTATTCTGTGAATGTAGCAAGCACGTGTAGTGCTGATTTGTATGACATTAGTCGTCGCAAACCTTCAAGAGGGGCCTCCAATTCAAAATAGCTTAGGGCCCGGAAAATGAAAATTCGCCCGTGATTAGTGGATATGGGGAAATCTCCCAGCACGCAGTAAAGACGTGTGATAAAGTGGCACTGAGGACTATTTGCACCAAAAATGTCAAATTTAAGGTTATCAAAATAAAGACAGGTTATCAGTATGTAGGTAACTTATACTACAGCGAAAACCTAACTGGGATGCACAAAAACTTCGACTGTGCCTCATGCGGTCCGCAGGTTGGACATTGCTATTTTCGTCTTTAGTTTGTTTGCTTTCTCTGCTTTTAATTTAGCTTTTCAACGTTTTACCCCTAACCACTGCTTGAAGCTTTTAGGAACAAGGATGCGTAGTGTTACGTGAAATGATTCCTTGTTTATCTCCCTTGTGGAGAGTAATTACTTGAATACAGATATTTACACGTTTGAATCATCGCAAAAAGATGAAAGCAGAGCCCAGTCGCCTGATTCCTCGAAAGCCTACAACAAACTCAGAAGTTGTAGCTAGTGCGCAACTACTAACTGCAAATAGAAATGGCCGAGAAAACCGTATTTTAGGACCACTGTTTGCTACAAGCAGAGTTTGCAGGTATTGTCACTCAAGAACAATAATAATAATACAAGATCACAAACGTTCCAGTTTCATGCTACAATGCATACGACCACAGCAAAAAAGCAGACACCAATCAGCGAGTTGGAGAGCCATGGTTAATTGATGCTTTTCTAACCTGAAACCACCCAGCACCACTCACATGTCTTACTTTGCTTTGTCTGACATTCTTTGGTTGAGTTGAGCAATAATATCATCATGTTCTTTGCGAATCTGATTAGATTCTGGTTGTAGTCTTTGATTTTCCTCAGTCAACTCCTGATGTTTTTGGTTTAACTGAGCCACTTTCTCTTGGGCCACTTCCAGTTGATTTTGCAGTGACTTCATCTCATCTTCGTTGGCTAATCGAGCCGACATCACAGAATCTTAACCAAGCATGAAGTCAATTGATACAGGTTGTTCATCTTTTTGCATAGCAGCTCAAAAATTGTGCTTTCAGTAAACATGAAAATAAAAAACTATACTGCAAACATTAAAAAATTTATTGATATACACCAGAATAATTTTACTGCATCTTGAATGCTAAGCAATAATTCACATTCAAAAATCATATTTTGGAAGAACTGTGGAATAAGTAACAAGCTAGAAAAACGCATGAAACAGTGACACAGCAAAAATTGCTGATTGCTGCTTGTTGGCAAAAAACACAAAACAACAGAAAATTACTAACAAATTAAAAACATAACCATTTGTTTTTGCACAGTGCAAAAGCATTGTTCAATAAACAGTGCTTGCCTTTATAAACATGAAAGTAGGTATTTGAGGTTTCTAATGCTTAATCCAAACTACATATCCTATAATAACACACAACATACATACCTTCCATTTCTTTTCTATATCGTTGTGGTAATAACTGCAATGCATGACGACGCTTGCTAGCAGCAATGGTTTCAATTTCAAGCAAATCATGAAGTTCATAGCAGTCTTCAGCCTGAAAAATGCATTTACTGATACAATACCACTAGAAAAATATGTCACAAAAACAGGGACTTTTCATAGATTAAAGATGCTACAACAGAACTTGTTAAATTTCTGATTTTCAAACACCAAACAAAACACGAGACACACACTGATGTGAAAAAATAGTTAAATACTATTTTTCACTAACAGCCACCCATCAACAAAATACACTTGAAACAGACGCATGATTAGTAACTTGTATTCAAGTAATTAGTCTCTGCAAATGTGACGTAGTCAAATCAATCAGCAAACTTTTTATTAGGAAAGCGATTTCATGTAGGTGTGCACATCCTCTGTCCTGATATCTGCATGCAAAAGCTTACAAGTAAAATGTTGAATGAGTGAAGCAATAACAGAGAAAGGAAGCAAACTCTAGATTAATACCAGTGATACCACTGGTCTCAATCATTTCAACATCAAATTTCAGGCATCAACATCAACAGAAGACACAAGACTGTTACCAAAACTTCCTTATAACCTACACCTGCAGATAAAAGCATGAAGCACTTACGTGACATCGCTTTCCTTATTAAAATTTGCTGATTGATTCGACTGCCTCACATTTGCAGAGACTAATTACTTGAATACAGGTATGTGGACGTCTGAATCATCGCGAAGTCACAAAAGCAGAACCCATTGGCTGATACGTCGAAAGCTTGCAGCAAACCTAGAGCTTTTAATTGCCTTTAACTACTAACTAGCACATAACTTTTCTTAACAGTTATATATATTAAAACATATATGTCTGGGTAATGCTTTATTATGGCCGAAACTTGAATAACAGTTTGCATTTATTGTGTAAAAATAAAATGAAATCTTTCAATAAAATCAATGTCTGAGCTACATTTGATTAGGACTAAAACTGCGTAAACTTTTAAAATGAAAAAACATTTTTCTTCCAGCCTCTGCATGTTCATATGAAACTATGTACCAGTGCAGTACTAGTTTAAAGTGAACTGTTGAAAATGTAGACAGCTTACCAGCTGAGACAGTTCTTGTGAGAGAGACTGAAAATCCTCAATGTGGCTCAAATCTAATCCTGATTTAATAACTGTTGTATATGCTGCAAAAAAACACAAGTAATCCTCAAGGTGTGTTGACAACTTATTATTTAGGATAAATAGCCACACCACATGCATGGATGCAAAGAAGCACACAACCACAAAGTTAGAAATAGTCTAATATAGCTTTTACTGTATTTTATGGGCCATACAACACACCGGATTATAAGGTGCACTTTTGATTCTTGAATGCTAGCTGTTATTTTTTCATACATAAGGTGCACTGGATTATACGGCGGAAAATGGCAGATTACATACCAAGGAATTTAATCTGTAACACATGCCTCATCCACTATACACAAACAGAATAAATTAAAAGCTGTGCACATGTTTGATTCGGTATGTGCCAATGTAGTCAGGAGCCTCACGAAGTTATACATATAGCTCTGTGCACAGGAGGCTCGTGGAGTAATACGATCTGTGCTTCAACATTAAGGTATGTGCCAGCTACTCACAGAATCATATGCACTGCTCGTTGCAATTGTTGTTGGTTTATAACGTAACACGATGGTGTGTTCACAAAAAATTGTAACTAGCAATTAAATAAACAGCACCGTTTACCACATAAATTGGTCTTAGGTAAGAAAGCACAACCAGATTCATACATCAGGCATACTGCATTATTAGGCACACTTCTGATTTTTGAGAAAATTAAAGGATTATAAGTGCACCTTAACAGTCTGAAAAAATACGGTACTATTGACTTTAACAAAATACAACATATGTAACTTTTATAAACTGAAGAATGAAAATCTTTTCTCATTGTTTTTAGCTGGCAAGTCACACCAACCAAAATTACAATGGATCTCAAAAAGTATTGTAAAAATATGATGTCACAATGTTATGAAGTCAAGAAACTAGTAAGTTCTTCATTCAGCTGGTGCTACAGATCAAGAAAATACATTAGGAAACCATCAAGTATGACCTTTGAAAACCATACAATTGCAAAACTTCAATGCAATGAAAATTTAAGGCAAGCTTTAACTAACCTAAGTCTTGCAGTCGTTGTACTGCAGCATCAACATTTTGTTTATGCAGTGGTAAGGACTGTCTTCCCTCTTCTTCTTTCTCATCCACATCCATTTTAAAAAGTAGTGCTGTAGAAACAACAATTTACTAATGGATACATCACTTACAGTTGTCTGAATGGTACATTACGTTGATTACATGCCCTCTGAGCTGGTAAACTGGGTTTGGTTCCTAGTGAGGCAATACCAAAGATTTGAAATATAGTGCTTACAGTCTATCCAGCCTCAAGTTTAAATTAATGGTTGGATGTAAAGAAAGCTTCAAGTGTAGTGCTGCCTTGACTTGCTGGCAGTGCAACTTTCACTACAAGAGTAGCTATTTGGCCTATTGCACTGAGAAGTGGAGACCGGTTTACACTGACCCATTGTGATACCTCAAAGAGAGAGCAAAGTTAGAATGAATTTTTTTTAAATTGTTTACTAAATTAAATAACACATTTGCACATGGTTTTAACATTACTCAAAAGATGATCATGACTAAACAGAAGTTCATAAAAACACCTCTGTAGCTTGGTAATAGCAAACTAGTAGATTTTTTAAAGTTTTACACCTGCTGTCTGGTATTTAAAAAAGTCTAGAACTCTGACATATATTGGGTCAAATGGTTGTATACAGTTATTGTACTCATTGGAATACCAAAAGGATTTCTGTCTTGTTCTTGACAGGTAGCATATATTTTTGCTTTGTTTAGTAAAGTTTTGCTTTTAACTGCTACAACTCTGTACCAATAGAAGTTCCATCCATTTGTCATTTACTTTGATGTTTGCGCATTTTACACCCTTTCTGATTTGTTTTAGGTATTGCCTGTTTAACCAATATTAACCCTTAAATTTGTTTTGGCTATTTTGATCATGCTTGTTATTGTTTCATTTGTTAATGAATATTTGGGAGGAGGCTGAAACAGTACAAACATTAAACCACCATGATAATATACAGTGCTACCTATTTCACATTTACAAATTTCAGTACAGAAGATTACCGTATTTACTCGATTGTTAGCCGCCCTTGATTGTAAGCCGCATGAGATAGATTTAAAAATTTAATGTAAGCCGCCCTTGAATGTAAGCCGCA
>JGI24158J21664_10001568_pt1 | contig 26053 bp, 8 predicted proteins | sample Ectturendosymbi3_FD_21664 | JGI IMG/M metagenome (IMG submission 21664) | reverse complement strand
AGACTGGCCTGCTGTGCTCCTGCAACAACTAGGTTAACAGTTCAACTAGTGGGGATCCCTGCGAAATGGTGATCGACCGACTAATTCGCACCGCAACCAGCTAAGAACCCTACACTGGTTACGCACGTCTGTCCCTACACTACCATTGTTTTTCATGTCAGTACATTTTCAAGAGGATATAAAAATGCAACGAAAACAAATGTGGATTTCAGTTTTTTTGTGGAAACAAGCTTTAATTTTTCATCACGGTAACCGGTCTTATTTTTCCTAAGCTTTGTAGGTTAAATTTTTCTTGACTTTGGCCATGCAGCACTTTGGTATGAGTGCAAAAAAAAGAAACTGGACGTTTTTAATCATTTTGAGAAAGATAAAGATAAATTTGTCTGTTAATTTGAAGAAAATGGAGATTTTGTGGAGCCAAACTGGCATCAAAAACGTTCAATTTGAAACGCAACCTCGAAAAACATGTTGACATTTTCAAACGTGTCGTAGACACAGATAAGCTAAGACTGCCCCCACTGCAAGTAATGCTATGTGTAAAAAAGAAATGCTGTCAAATTTTTTTCACTGTGCAAAAGTTTCAAAAATCAAAAATTTTGAAAGCATCTGATTCAGTTAGTCGTGAACAAGGTATATATTTTACAGTTATATTCAGCAACATTTTCATCTTTACTTAGAGAAATGGCTGAAAAATTGGGTGTGTCATTAGAAAGAGAAAAACATGAGCAATATGATTTTATGTGAAGCGCATTCTCAGAAAAACAAGTCAAAAAAGCAAGTTGAAGTCTTATATGGCATTTTAGTTTTGTGTACTAGATATCTTTCATTTCCCAGCCACCTTGAGGCTCTTTGATGTGTAAAAACGAATAGAAACCGTAGCTGGAGACGGAGCCATGTTCACGAAAAAAAAAGCTCCGTAGCAGTCTCATTTTTACGACGGCTCCGCAACTCAAACATTGAAGACTCTTGGTATGATGTGAGCTTTCGAGGAGCGTGCGCGCCGCAACAATTTGTGAGTTGCGTCACCCTTGTGGTGACTTATTGCAAATTATTCGCTTGAATCTGATGATAATTTTTATGCTGAAAATATTGTCGGAGATGGTTGGCTGCAGTTCCAGCAAATCTATTTTTCAGAGTTCGTCAGGGACGAGGTGCCTGGGCGTCCGTGAAATCATAGACAAGGTTTTCTCCAACTTCAGAAAACGTCTCGGTGCAACGCCGAAGTCTGTCGTGACACTTGTAATTCAGTACTTATTGGTGCATTCGCCGCGATTGGGATTCACACTGGATGGCAAGATGGCGCTGCTACCCAATGGAGGAGAAAGTGTGTTTGAGTTTTCATCAGTTGCAGACTGGCTCTGCGTTATGTTTTGAGTAGTCGATCATTTAGTTAATGTTCCGAAGTTTGCTGCTGTTATTAATAATCTTTTTAAATTGTGACTAGTCGTTTAACTTTGCCAAGCAAAGCCCAAATCAAAATTGGCCCTCCTGCTCCCCATAGCAATTCTCACCTTTTTTGCTAGTGTGGTAAAAGCTGTTGGAATTATGTTAGGCCGAGATTGAGCAACTTCTGCACTGTTTAAGGTTTTAGTAGATGAACTTGGGTTGACACTTCCGTACTAGCTACCTGTGTACTTTCATCCAACAAAACACACTGCCGTGTATTCCGTAGTCTCCAGACCCACTTGGAAGAAAGTAACAAGACAAATATTTTTTACCAGATGACGATTTTTCAAGCTCTAGCGACGAAGGCAGTCTTGAGTCGAAACGAAGCCTCGACAGCGTCACGCCATCCTGCCAACCGTCAAAGAAGGAAACGCTTATAACGACCCCCAGCCTCGAAGTGGAAGTCGTCCGCAAGACAAACATGTCACGTGACAGGGAGCGCGAAGATCAACACACAGCGTCGAATTATGTCGTCGCACGCGGCTTCGAAACAGTTGAAGCGTTCAGGAAGTCCGCTTCCCAATCGTGGCCCGAGTCGGAAGATCCGTTCATCAGAGACGCGTATTCAGAAAGACCAACGCCTGTGTCGTCCCTTACCGTGTCGCCTACGCACGTCATCGTCGACGCTAGGTCAGCTCTCACGCCTTCTTTATTTTCTTCTCCCAACATCCATTACGATCGTAGCAAACGTTCTAACGGAGAGCGCTTGCCTGCCACTGCTGCTGAAAATCCCCGAAAGCTGCATGATGTTGCCGCCCGAGGCAGATTGCACTTGCCTCAAGCAACTCATAGTTCAACCACTGATGGAACGGCCAGCGTCGGGGCCAGGGGGTTACTTGAGTCAGCGCAGCCCCAGGGAGGGTTCGTTGAAGTGAAACAGCGAGAACCGACCCCAGCGACAAAAGGGGCTGAAGAGGTCGTCTCCGTAGGCGATGTCAGGATTCCGTCCCACGGAGCTGACGTCGTGTATAGAAAGCGAAAATTGGACGACGATCCTGCCCAGGACACCGAAAACCGCATTTCGTNCCCGAGACGCCCGGAACCCGCAAACCCTACTGATGGGACAAGGCGGGAATTGCACGATGCGCTGACCACGTGCTTGAGCGATNTAAACTTTTTTGCGCCGACGCAGAAAGTCCTGGACGCCGTTCGCGCACGTTTGTGTGACGAGAGACTTGTACGAAGCAGAGTTGCTTTGGAAGGTCGGGCACTTGAGCACCTTGCCCTGTCTGGCGACCAGTTCGCTTTCGGCAGCTACTACGGTGGGCCTGGCGCGTCGTGGGTGCTTTACAGGCCGCAGATGGCAGGGCGGGCCAAAGTTTGCGCGCCAAGTCTTCCCCACATTGAACTTCTATCGGAAGTGGTTGAATGGTGCGAAACACAACTGGCTAACAGGCCGGAATACCGTGAAAATTTGAGCAGTTTGTCGGCGCTGGCCGCTGGCCAGTTCCGGCCGAAAATGTCGATTACCAGTGATGTCGAAGTGGCGGCGATCTGTCGGTGGCTGATACTGATCGGATGTGTGAGGCACCCGGAACGTTTTGCGTTTCCGAACGAACAACGGGCAATACATCTTCGTAAAAGTGTAACATGCAAACTGAAACCGAAGGTCGCGAGCTCAACTCGTGTTGCCGGAGAGGCCGGTCTAGCACCCCCTGAAAAGCGCCCAAACCCCCCTGATACCAAAACCCCGCGTATGCAGCCAACGAGTTCACCCTCTGCGTCCCCGACGTCACAATCAAAAGCAGTGCGAGTGCTTGACCTGATCGCTGACGTCATTCGCAGTCGCGGTCCTCTAACGAAGACCAAGCTTCGCGACATCTGGTCTGCCGAAGCAAGCAAGGACCTGGTGAAAGTGTTAGGGACAGGGGTGTCGTTCGCCTTCGCTTTCAGAAAGTTCGAGAAATGCTTCCCGACGTCAGCGGATGGTTCGCTGACCGTGAATGAGTCGATGTTGAATCGCTTTAAGAAAAAATTGGTATGATGTGCAAAAGCTTAAAGCAAGGCCGCAATAATAGCTGTTTGTTTTTGAATCTAGCAATATTATAGTAAGTGCTTCGCTTTCTCGGCTGCTACCGTGTCAAGTGATTTTAGAATTCAAGCGTAGTGCCGTTTTCAACCTATTTTTTATCTATGTTCTGTACGTAGTTTGTGAATCTGTCCAACGTTGGTTATTACACACTGGCAATTCTGTAATCAATTCCTGTCGTTATGCGTGCTTGATTTTCGCTTCTTGTTTTTCGTCACATGTGCTGTTTGTTTATCTGACTTTTTATGAAATTTCGTTGCTTTCAAACCTCCTCGTGTCATTAAACGCTGCCCCGCGTGTTTGGATTATTACTGTTTTTTTGCTGAAGACAATTTTTTTACCTTTTTGTACTGTGGGCTTTGCGCGGCACTCGGCTGTACGCGCTACCGTCTGCTTTGCATAGTCACGTGCTTCACCGCGATTCTTCATTCGCTTGGGCTCACTCGCGGAATTGTCTGCAATTGCCATTGTGTCGAGACCGTTTAAATTGTGATGCCATCTGCTCAGCAGCTTTCTAAAGTGTCTCAGGTTGCTTTTCTGGTTTGTTCACTGTTCGCCGCGTTTTAAATACATGGGGATTTCCCGCGGGAATCTCCCAACTGTCTCAAATTTCCCAGTGTTGGTTGCGCTGAATGTCCCGTTTTTTGTTTATTTTTGGGCAGTGCCTTTGGTTGGAAAATCAAGTTTTTTGGTCCAAAAATGTCATTTGCTGTTTTGGCAGCTTTTGTAAATATGTTCTCTATGTTTTTTTCCTAGTGGCAAACCTTCTAAAACGAATTGAACTAACTCAGCTGCCTCGGTCTAACTGAACTGACTCTACCAAGATTTAAATTTGAACATTTCAGCTGATCTTGCAGTCGAGGCTTGTTGTGTCACTGAGACCGAAGCAACTGAGTTTGTACAAGTTGATTTCGAACGCATGACATTTCGGAAGACTGTTTTTTGTTTGATGTCTGAGGATTACCGCATTTCAAAAAATTTGGGGTAATGTCCGGTCAGCTGTGGGTGTTCGTCAAACCATTCTGTTTCACCTATTTACGACACGACATACAAGGTGTCTAAACGTTATCTTCATGCATACCACTTGTGGTGAGCCATATATTTTCCTACTGACATGTTTTTCTACAACAGGCTTTGGTGGTTAGAGGCTGTTTGTGTAGTTGCTGTTTGTTGTGGTCGATGGCTGATGGCTGAACCGGAGTCATGGAGGGCAATGCCAGGGAGGTCGCAAACCAGTTGTCTTTGCGTGACTTCAAATGTTCCGACCTCATCAATGCTTTCCTGGATTTACCCGTGAAAAGATGGAAGGAGGTTTGTTGGCCGATATCATTGCACAAGAACAGTGTTCCCTCTGAAAAAATTATACACTGAGCAAATGGATGTTTTGGTGCGCACTACGTGCATGCAATTGCACGACCATGCAAACACACAACCAGTGAAGCGTTCCAAGCATTAAAATGGCTATGCGATTTTATAGATACGGTATTAAATTTGGAATGTTGGAAGTGCGCGAGAACGAGATAGCACTGCGCTATTTTCTGCCGGCGCTGCGCATCTCCGCACCTTAGAGGGAACGCTGCACAAGAATATACTGGAGCGACAATCTTTGGATAATGTGATGCCGTCAGCCGCAGCGTGGTTTACACTGCTTGTCGACACCGCCCTCGTCTTGCACTCTTGAGAGAAGACAACTGCTAATTAAAGCAGTTGCGTTTAAAGTATTACGAGATTGAGTTCCTGTGGCTGAAACGTCCTGCCGCGTCGCTACGCGGAGTTTTCAACGATCGGCCATTGGTGCATTTGTCTCATTGTCATTTTTACGCACTCGTTCTCTTGCGCGATTGAAGAAACGTAACAATTCTTTACGACCACGATGACCACCCGTGGCCGCATACAAAGTGTTAGAGAGACAGACACACATACATGCGCTGCAGTTATCCTTAATACCCTAAGTCAAAGTTTCGTCAATCTGGATGCCCCTTTTCAACAAAGTTATAATTGGAATGAGAAATTGGATCGGTATTTAAACTTCACTCCCCAACACTGTTGAATAACCGCAACATGTAAAAATGGGTATTGACGCAAACTTTACGAACCCTTGCGTTATTAATTTTGCTGAACCTTTAGATGAGGACTCTACGGAGAGTTAATTGTATAACCAATGTACACTGCTTCTTCCTTTCGTGCACCTGATTGAAAGGCTTGGTTGTGTCGTTTGGATTGCTGAGTCACTAATTTGTTCGCGCTGAGTCGCTCGCATGAGGTTTTAGTCAAATGAACCCGCGTTGATATGATTTCGTTGTTTCGTAACAATGGTTTGTTGTGTTTTTTTCAGATCGTAAAAGCCCATGGGTCGTTTTATGCCTGGCTGGTTTCCACCAATGAAATGTCGGCTGTTGGTTCGCTGATGTTTGAACGCCGCGTACACAAGGTCATCAAGGAGATGATTTATCCGCATTTGAAGCGCTTGGGCGAGATGATGCTTTCGGAAATTGAACCCGAAGTATTGCGAGTAGCTGGATTTGTTTCGGATCGGCAACTCACAGACATTTTCAGCAGGTGCAGCGAGTTCGAAATACTCGATACACCGTCTGGCGCAAAGGTGAGTTTGATGAAGCCGATTAAAAACGCGGAAAGTGTGAATTCCACGTGCGGTGGCCGAGATTGCACGAAAGGCGGTGCTGAGCGATCCAGTGAAAGTTTCCCGCCACCGAAAGACACGAGTACGAGTAACTCGTCTCAACTGAGTGGCACAGACGCAGTCATGCAACCCGAAATCCGCCATCATCATGCAACAAGACATTTTGCACCCGGGTTCCGCGATGACTTCCCAGGCGAAACGTCATCGCCAGCAAACGGCGGGTCTTCGCACGGCAAAGCGTCTGCAAGTGGATCGACAATGCCGCAAGTTGCGATTGGCTTTTGTAATTCAACCGCAGCCTCAACGGATGACGCAAGAAGCTTCAAGGAAGACGAGCGTTCATACGCGCAGTGCTGCACTGGCCATTCCCCGCGGATGAGGCTGGAGCCGCGGCGCGAGAGTCCCGGAAATTGCCGAAGAGATCGTCCGAGGTGCTGCGCTGCTTCCCAGTCAGCAGGCCTCCCCGACTGCCACGACGAGGAGTCGAAGTTCTTAGACGCGCTGGCCTTGATACAGGAGCTTGTGATCCAGGCCGTCACCAAAGGCAGGCTGGTGGATGCAGACGGTGGCGAAGTGGCGATCAACGATTTGGTCGAGCTGTTGATCGACGAAGCCGTGTTCGGCAACGGTGCGGTAAAGAGACTGAAAGGGAGCCCTCTTATGCTGCAAGCTTTCCGGTCAAAGGTCACCAACGCCCTGAAGGGTGCAAGCAAAGTGCGCTTGTCCGAACCGGATGGCGCTGGTGCGTTCCAGAAAGCGGCTCTGGTTGCGAATTCGACTGTCCGTTCTGTTGCTACGGGAACGGCCGACCCACCCCCCGTGTTCCGGAGGCTTTCCCACGTGCCCTGTGTTTCCAATTCGGAAATGAAGAAGTTCAACGCCAGTATTGCGTCGTTAGGTGGAAGCGGCCACGTTTCAACAGAAGACAATCAAACGATGGCGGGAAAGACAACAAAGACCCAGCAGACAACGATGGCACAGAAAACAACAATGGGGGAGAAGACAACGATTGAACAGAAGACAGCCATGGCGCAGACAACAACGGTGGCGCAAAAGACAGCGATGGCGCAGAAGACAACGAAGGCCCAAACGACAGTGACTGAGCAGAAGACAGCGATGGCGCGAAAGACAACGAAGGCCCAGAAGAGAACGATTGAGCCGAAGGCCCAGAAGACAATGACTGAGCAGGAGACAGCGATGGCGCAGACAACAACGCTGGCGCGAAAGACAACAAAGGCCCAGAAGAGAACGAATGAGCAGAAGACAGCGATAGCGCAGACAACAACGAAGGCCCAAAAGACAATGACTGAGCAGAAGACAGCGATGGCGCAGACAACAACGCTGACGCAAAAGACAACGCTGGCGCAGAAGACAACAACTGAGCAAAAGACAGCNATGGCGCGAAAGACAACGAAGGCCCAGAAGAGAACGATTGAGCAGAAGACAGCGATAGCCCAGACAGCAACGAAAGCCCAGAAGACAAAGATTGAGCAGAAGACAGCCAAAGAAAAAAGCTGCGGTAGCTGCTTGCCGAAGCCACCCAGACGAATTTCCAGAGAGGGTGAAAAAACGGCAGATGAAAAGTCTTCCATCAGACGTAATGGTGCCGATTATAATCGTTACAGTTATGAATGCGATCGGGTTGATCAGAAGTGTTCTGCTGCGTTTCCAGCAAACCCGAAGTCATCACTGCCAGTCAAGGCGTCCCCCTCAATAAATGGCGTACGAGCGGTTTCGCGCGAAGGAGCTGCTGCCCGAGCACCTTGCTCTTCCGTGAACAAAGCTTGGTGGTTGGGCGCATCTCACAGAAAGCCATTTTCCGCCGGACATCCTGTGGACCAAGGCAAAGGTGCCGTCTCACAGACGTCAGCCCCCATGGCCGATTGCAAGGGGGCCGCGTCGCCGGCAACGAATGGCATGCAGGAGAGTTTTGGTCTCAGATTAACATCCCTGAGACGGCGCCTGTCGGGGGGTGACCAGCAAGGCTTTATGGCGGGTTCAAACGCACCCGTTTTCTCCAAAGGTACCTTCTCCCCTGAAAATATTGGCTCTTCATCGACGAGCGCGGAGCACGCAAGGCCCAGGAAACGGAAAGCGTCTTTTTCGTTGGAAGAAAAGCCACAGAACCATGTTTCGAGGTCGAGCGACGTTCACCACAAGCAACTGATACTCAAGTTCTCAAACTCTTATTTCCAGAAAGATCCTGCCACGAAAACGCTGGCTTTTCTTCGAGCAGGTTACCGACATTTTCGTCACGAGAAGTTCGCGCAAAGCCGACTCGCCTTTGAGGGGTACGTGCTGGACCAACTTGTCGCGGCCGGTGGCCGTTTCGAATTCGGCAACCGTCACGGCAAACTTGGAGCCACTTGGTTGTTCTACCGGCCTTCCCGTCTCGCTGAAAAAGCAACTCGCTTCCCACACATTGAACTCCTGCAAGAGACTGTCGACTGGTGCATATCCCGACTCACTTCATCTCCGAAAAACAACGAGGACTTGGACGCTTTGTCGCGGCTGGCCGCGGAAAAGTTTCGGCCTGGTGTGTCGATTGCGGACCCGGCGGAATTGACGGCGATTTTCCGATGTCTCATTTTGATCGGTTGCTTCAGAAACTCGAAGTATTTTGTGTTTGCGAAAACAGAACCGCGGATTTCGCTCCGCAAACCGGCCGCATGTCCCGAAAAGCGACCCGTTCTGCTCTCTCCGGAAGCATCGTCATGTGGCGTTAAACCTTTGGCTGATTATTTCCGGTCACCTTTGCTCTCCACGCCTAGAAAGTCTTCCACGGATACCCGGATCTCTCAGCCTGGAAACCGACCTGATTTGGCCGAAGCTCTAAATCTCCTCTCTTGTTGGATACGTAATCGCGGACCGCTCAAGCGGAACGACCTTCGTGACGTTTGGTCGGAAGAGGCAAAAGGATTGAAAAAGATTTTCGGAGAGGGAATATCATTTATTTTGAAATTTCGAAAGTACGAGAAGTTCTTCCCGAAAAGAGACGATGGCACACTCACGGTAAAAGAGGAGGATCTCAAGCGGTTCATAGAGAAAATGTGATGATGTTTTTCTGTATCGTCGCCGGTACTTTTCACGGAGCTACGTCAATCAGTCAAGTTTGAAATTTTCCAATACCAGGCGCTTTGTTGGTGACACAGTGACTAAGATTTTCATGTGTGAACTTTCATTACAGACCAACATGGCCTTGTATTATGTATTTCCGCCTGTCCATTACGCCGGGAGGGATTAATTAAGTCTTGAATTGAGCAAAACTAGTATTGGGCCCACGTGCCAACCCCTGTTGTGCGTACTTTCCGCGGCGCTATTACATCTTGGGACGGAACCGAACCCTCCTGTTTTGTGCTCTAGCTTTGATCACGTTTGACATTTGTGTTTCAGCTGGCGACGTCAGATCAGGTGCAGGGGCGAATCCACCCAGTAAAGTTAGGGGGGCGATTTCAGTAATGTTCGGTAGTCAAGTCTCATTACGGGTTCGCAACTGTAGGAGAGATGAACTATACTTCATAACACTGCTGTGACAAAACAGTGGCGGCAAAATGGCCTTCCATCACAAATGCTGTTTTCCGAATTAAACAAAATCGTGGTAAAGTTATCTTCGTAGGGCTTAGGGGAAGCGATTACCCCATCCTCTGGATTCGCCTCTGATCAGATGAGGTCTTTTTTTAGGTTGCTTCTCGTCATTTTCCGTTCCTGTTTTATGAAGTTGTTGATTCATCTTTTTTTCTTGAGATTTACCTGCCAAGTCAATCGTTTGTACCCTGCACTGCCAACCCCGGTTTTCGGGTGTGTTTTTTAAGAAATCACTTACGACTTTTGCATTTCTACGATTCATAAAGAGCTCTTAGTTTCGAAGTTTGAATTGGTGCGCGCATGAACAATGAAATTGTCTTTGTCAATGTGGCATTGCTGGCCAATGTTTGAAACGGCTGTTAGTTTTGTCTCGCAAGATTCAATATCACAGGTCCAATAAAATAATTTCGAAAATGTGTAAGTTCTTAGGCGTATATGGGATAAAGCTGTTTTACAAAAAGTACAACGTGCTTTTAACAGCAGATATTTGCAACCAAGGATATTCAGCTGTTTTACTCCATCGACACAAATGCATTGCACTGTAGCTTTTTAGTTTTTTTACTGCACATATAATTTCATTTATCGTTTGGAGAAAACAACTTTGCTGTCATGGTAGCTGAGGTTTAGGTAAGGATTTTAAAAATATTTGGTGGTGGNGANCTGAAAGCTAATCCCGATTTTTCGTCATTAGACTTTCACACTCTTTTTTGTGTCACGTNTTCTCGCACCATCGGAGCAGATGACTTACTTTTGTCCATCTTCAGTTGTTTGTCGCGAGTTTGTTCTGAAAACTGATTTCATATTGAACATTTTTCAAATCCTTAGACATAGTCACGTTTTTGGAGTTGTTGGTGTGCACAACTTTGTCTTTCCTTTGAAAATAGCGCACTACCCTAGTGTTTCTTAACTCCAGAGCAGCAAGGCAGTTTTTGCCACAAAGCTAGGAAAAAGGTATTGCGATATAGATTCGGCTTGAATTTGGTAGTCAAACAAAACAGAACACCACTGCCAAACAAAAATTGTTGCCTTCGTATCCAGCCTAAAATTGGGGCAGCGTTTCCCAAACTAACCAAGCGGAGAAGGTCACCACCTTTCTAGTTAAAAACGACCAGGGCTGCATAGAAAAAAAGGCCTTTAGACAACACCGCGCTGTTTTTTATTTCTGTCTTCATACCCATGCAGTGATTCATGACTTGCAGTGTGCTTATCCACGATACTACCCACGATTGTGTTGATGTATCTGCTTGGCGTGCATTTCTTTACCCGTAATCCATTTTTAGCTGTGAGTTTACTTGTTTTTAGTCAGCAGTTGATCGTTCTTGCTTTTTTCTACCGGTGTATTTACAGTATAACTGTCGATTATCGTGCTATTATTCCAGCTGAGTATGATGGCATTGCCGCTGTTGTTTAGGTAGCAAAACCAACCACCGTTTACCACTCTGCCTGTCTGCTTCAAGACAAGGTATTTCTTACCAACGTTCTCGTATTATTTTCACGATGCCCACGGTTGTAGCCATGGGCGTCGGAAAGGGGCCCAGGAGGAAGCGAAGGCCAACTCTGGATTTTGAAATGTGACATTTTCCTACTACGTTTTCAGCAAAGAGCGGTTATTTTTTGTTTTGAGTGGGCAAAATGAAATTTAACCATTTTGACCCCCCTCCAAAAATCCTTGCGCACCCCAGGAAACAATCCTTCCGATGCCCACGATTGTCGCACAATTTCCTTCAGAAACGGCACCGGCTGCCAAGTTCAAGTCTTGGCGGTCTGATGTGCACAGCGTTAAACTTGTGTCTTCTGTAGTATGAAAGTTTACTGTCAACATTCTTTTCCATTATCTTTTGCGTACCGTTTGTTTTCATTGCAGCCTTCCTGCTTTGACTTCATTTTGTTTGTATTTTGATACGAAAAGCAGTGTAATAACCAGACTGGAGCTCACAGAGTGTTAAAAAACGATACACGTGTCCTGTATACATTTTGTTGTCACGTAGCGGTGCGCTGTGAAAGAATTTTCGTAACCATCTTTAAACTCGCAATGCATCGTCTTGGAAATTTGCAATTTTTGAATTATTTACCCCCGCGTGATGACAGTGCTTAGTTCGCCCCAAGCTCTTGTGTCGCAGATTTGTTTCAGGCCGTGTTTTATTGTTTAAGTTTTATCTGCTCCGGGAGGCGGTCGCTCCGTTTATATTGTCGACTGTGCATATTACGTTGGTGGAATCGCTGGCGGCGACGGCTGAGCAAAGCCCGTATTCGTTCTTTTGCAAGCTGCGTTAGTTTTGCTGAAAGTTCACGATCTCTTCACAGAGTGCGATTCACGCTGACCGCGCACTCGGATGTATTCCAGGCTGATGCGGTATTTTACTGTGGCTAACGTTTGCTCTTCTCGTGTGTTGGCCGCCTGTCGTGAGCGCTCAACTGAAAGTAATTGTTATTGATTTCACCCGGTGGTTTAGCGTCGGAGCAGCACGTTGATGACAAACCCTTCTGGTTGAATATCACTTTAGCAGGCGTTCTGCAATATTTTGGTGTCTACTTTTTTACACAATACACGTTACAAGGTCACCGTTTCAAACAAGTGAGCAGTGGTTTAAATCTATATTGGACTCTCTTTGCCAACGAGCATCTCTGCCAGGGATTCTCAGTCTTACCAAGCACGCTTCCCAATTAATAAACAAACAGGGTGTCCGTAGCCCACCGACTGCACAACTTCTCCAATGCAACAGCTGTTACACGTGCACAATGCAGAAATAAAAACAACATTTGATAACGAAACGTGCGCTACAATCAATGCGAAGGCTGAGCCTGTAGAAAGCATGAATATTCGAGGCTCGTTACATGTTAATACGCAGATCAACTCATCTTCCACGTTAAGTCTGCTTCTAGTTTCGTTTTCATGGCAACGAGAGCCGCTTCTCTGCTTCAAAATGCCTGCAGTGACTGTGTATTGCTCACAACGTGCTAGTCTACGCGGGGATTCCCATGTCGTAAAAAAGAGAGCGTAGTATGATGTTTGTAGCTCAAGCGCTACCTACATTTTTTATTAAAAGGTTTGCCTTGCAAGCATTAAATTTAAATAATTGCTGGCCCTGACCCGTCAAATTCTTCCGTGGGCCATATCCCATAGATTGGGAAAGCTTGATTAAGGCGATGATTTCGCTAGACCCAATTTCTGGTGATTTTATTATGAAAGCGTGTGCAACATATGTCCTCTGAATATTGAAGAGACTCAAACACCTGTCCGTACTGAATTGCCTAGGCCGGGAATGTGTGAGGTGCCGTAGGACTTATGTCACGAGTAAACAAGTGTTGAAAACGAGCACCTAACGTTACTTTATAAGGCTGCAGTTTGGGGCAGCGTTTGGTTGCAAATAAAACCATTTGTTTCATCCCCTTTTTCAAGATGCAGTGTTCCTGNTAGAAATAGCCGCAATTGAGCGTCTGCAAACAAATGTTATGTTTTTTAAAGTATTTCCGTCCTTGCCAAAAACAAGCCTAAACCAAGCTGTAAAGTGTGCTAATGTCAGTCTCATTATGTCGTCACCAAATCACTCATGCATTGTGTATTCTTCATTTTATACCTGCTGTTCTTTCTTTTCAAATGTGTGCTGAGAGTGAATGAGATTGCGCGCAATATAGTGTTGGTAGTTTGTACCACTTGTGCAGTGCTTAAAAGTCGATCAGTAATTCCTTGCTTTGATATTTTCTGTCGTTTTCCAGTCGTGCAGTTTAGTTACGAATCGATTTTGTCAAGTGTTGCCTTTGGTCAGTCGCTTCAAAATTCACTCACTGCCAGTGTTCTGCCACCTTACTGTAAACTACCGCAACGCTCAGTTCAAACAACACGTGTTGCGGTTCTTAACACAAATTCTTCCCTCCCCCACCAGCGCACAATCATGCATTGCTAGTACGGTTTTTCAAAGCCTGAGTTCGTCGTGAGACGCTGGCAATTTCTTGAGGAGCCAGCGCCAATTGTTTTCGTGTGCATGGGCGTCGGAAGAGGAGGGCAGGGGGGCAAGGCCTCCCCTGGAATTTGAATTTGCCATTTTCCTATTACATTTTTGGCAAAAAAGGTCGTTTTCTTAGTTTCGAGTGGGTCCTTCCGACGCCCATGTTCGTGTGTATGATAATCTTTAACAAACTTTCGATCGTCTTTCGCTGTTTAGCGTTGTTGAATGTACTAAGAAAAAAAGCTGTATACAGTTCGCAAAATCAAACAAACAAACAGTAAAGTCACTACGTAAGTTACAGGAATATTTTTGACATCTGTGTGCCATTCTAAACTTGAACATAGTTGGAATTTTAACCTGCAGCCTACATTTGAACATTCGTTTGCAGTGAAGCGTTCAACGTGTTCTTTTTCGCCATATAGTGCTGAACTTCCTACGTTTTGACGTGAAAAAATAATTTAAAAAACGAATTCCTTCTCGTACTGCTCTGCTCAGTCAGAGTGTCCTTCTCAGTGCTTTACATCTTCTTAACAACTAAAAATCAGGATAATTTAGAAACAAACCGATAAAACATAACGTTGAAAGCATCACGCTGGCTTGTTAATTCAACGGTAATTCCTTCCCGGCTAAGGTTGCTATCGTGTGTTTGTGTGTGTGTGTGTCCTGTGCACTATGCTTTTGTTTTGCAGGTCTTCCCCAGTATTTTAAATGAATGTTATAGATTGTTAATATTCCGCACTGTGTGGTTTGGGATAAAAACGAAATGGAGAAGAGTGCCGCGAGTATGGCAAAGATGCTCTTTCGTCAAGATTTAAAATACTCAGATGTGATCGGCGCCTTCCTCAGCCTTTCCGTGAACGAAAGAGAACAGGTATTTTGACTTCAAGCTTTTTTTCGATGATTTTTTAGTGTGACCTTGAACGACGAAACTGGGTGCTTTCACAGTTCCAAACTGCGGGCTTGATAATTTGGTATAAATGCAAAAGTAGTTCGTGTGTAGGTAATGTATCATTGCCACAAGGAAAATAAGTTCAAGAATAAATTGTTTCAAACTATGTTTTGCTCGTCAAACTTTCTTTGATGTTTCAAATCGCAAGGATACCGCCAATGACTGTCCAAGCATGGTTGCACAACCATGCTGGTGACCTTCACTACTTTTGTTGTCGTCCCACTGTTCTCATGCAACGCACTGTAAAAAAACTTTTTCATAGCGTGCCGTGCAACAAATGCAATGCACGACTTTGCCACATTTATGTTAAAGAGAAAATTATTTTTGTATAGAGATTTTGTTCAAAAGTTTATTAGTTGCGCACTCCAGCAGTGAAGATGGTTTTTGAAGCCATGGGCGTCGGAAGGATTATTTCCGGGGAGCCACTAGGGGATTTTTCCAAAATTTTTCCAGGGGGCCAGAAGTGGTGAAATTTCCTTTTTCCCACTCAAAACTAAAAGAACAACCTTTTTTACTGAAAATTTCGAAATCCAGGAGGGGGCAAGCCCCCCCCTTCCGACGCCCATGATTGAAGCAGTTGTGTATTGCTATGACGCAGGCTAACTGAACATTTGCGGCGTGAAGGGTGCTCGCTTGAGCTCGTTCCTTTCGTGCAAACGCTATGTTGTGCGAGTTTGACGAACTCTCGCAATATTTACGAACTGTGTTTTCCTGAACAACAGGCCATACTTTCTTGAGGATTTTTTTAAACTGCCGAGCTGTTTTCTTATTCTCTTTCTTACTGTGTGGAATTTCGAAGCCTTATTCAAGGATTTTTCCAGAAATTTTTCCAAGTCTCATATTTGAATCTATAAACGCTTAGGCGCTTTTTCCAACTAAAATTTGACACCAGTTTCTGTCAGTTCACCAAAGGAAACGCTGTTTAGCACGTTAGCGCAAATGCGCCTCATTGGCCAGCTTGCTACAAAATTGTGCTTTCTCGGTCAGTTTGCCGACTCGTTGCAGATAAAGCATATAAAAGCATTAAAATAATGTAGAATTTTACCGAATAAAAAACGTTTCCTTCGCAGATCGCCCATGTGCACGGCTCGTTCGTGGACTGGCTGACGTCATCCAGCAACGAATTGCCGGCCGACGCGGCGAGAGAGTTCGAGTCGGTCATACAAACAACTATCAAGGACAAGGTTCGTCTCGGCATCGACGCTTTCGGCTGCTCGTCGCTTTCCAACATCCATTCCTGGCTCGCGCGGGCACCCGGCTTCGTCTCGCGCAAACAGCTCACGGAAATCGTCCGCAGATTCAGCGAATTCAAAATCGTCAGCAGCGCTGCGGGCCAAAGTGAAGTAGGGCTGTCGCCGGTCGAGAAAAGCCAAACGGCCCAACCGGCCAGCTCCGAGTCCAGCACGTCGACCCGACGAACCCAAGCGATGCTACGCAGCATGTACCGTTCCTACCCGGAGGTGATAGTAGCGTTGACCCCAGCAGTCACGTGGGCGATGCTGCTAAAGGCGCACGTCGTTTGGCGAACCTACTGCGACCATTCCGAGAGCACGCTGGTCGGCTGGCTGTTGAGCATGGCCGAGTGCAAGTCCAAGCAAGAGTTCGACGAGTACCAGCAAGCTCTGGCGCTGTGCATCGTCAGGCGAGCGCTCGACGTCATCCAAGTGAAGCCGCGCACAGTGCCGCAGCTGACCGAGTTCCTCAACATCTCTCACTCGAACCTGGTGAGCCGTCACTTCGTCCTGAAAAGCTTCACCGAGAACCAGGAGCTGGTGTGCGTCGAGCTCGGCGAGTCCATGTATAAGGCCAAAGTCTCGATGAGGAGCATGAAGACCGCTGCGACGAGCGAGCTGCGCCGCGATCAGACGCTGGAGTCGTTTCCTGTTGTCGACGACGACGAGATTCGCGCGTCGTCGCCGCCGAAGGCGAAGCGGAAGAAAAAGAGAAAGAAAACAAAGCAGGATAAAAGGCTGCGGAGCGAGTTTGCCGAAGACACGGCTCTCGCCGACTGTGTCAAGGGATCTTCAGACGTTGGAAGCTGCGGCGAGGAAAGCGAAACCCTGGACCAGTGCGCCAACGTCATAAAGCAGCAGCTACGCCTGACAGAAAGCGGAAGTGCGTCGGAGCAACGTAGGGTCGCGCTTGGCTGCGCAAAAAACGCAGTTTTTTTGGACGTTGTGGGAGTAGATCGAAAAGTAGCTGCTTGTGCGAAAGCCAGTCCTGCTGAAGACCTGTTCGGTGGCAGCAAATGTGTTGATCACGTACCTGTCGCCATAGCAGCAGACAGCCGACCGTCGGCAGCCTCTATCGAGGAACCCGAAAGTTCTTCTCGTGGGTTTGACTGGTCGCGAAGAGCTTTCGACAGCGTGTCTGTGAACGAAGCGTCCAGTGGTTGCGACATTCGAAGGGTGGTGAAGAACACCAGCAATGACGAAACCACCCCGGAATCGAATCCTGCGCATTTTACGAGCGAAGAACCGAATCCCGCTGTCCCGGCCGAAGACGCCGAGCTCGCGGTGGCATGCAGCGCCTTCAACGCGGCTTGCGACAATGCGTTTACCGATTGCAAGCTGGAAGTGCCGGCGCACGCCGCTGCCACCCTTTCCAGCTTGCTGACGGAAAAAGTGAGCTGCAGCGATCTTTTGAGTTCGTTCTTGGCGTTGCGCACGACCGAGCAGGTGTTCATAGAACGCGCCGTGTCGCGTCACGACTGCTTTCTCGAGTTTCTCGTTTCTTACGCCGCTCAAATCAAACCGCAGCACTTCTCGCTGCCGTCGTTCCGCAGCTGCCTGCAGAACCAGTTCAAGATATTCATGTGCCAGAAGCTGTTCGCGAACGAATACCGAAGGCTGCGGCTGGACGCCCTTTACGAGATGGTGGAGTGCCGGGGATTCTGCAACCGCTCGTTCTTCTTGGAGACCCTGGGCACGTACGCCGACCGCTTTCTGCTGACCGGTGGCTTCGTGACGTTAATCAATGAAAAACGGTGTTTGGCGGTCGATGAGCGGTCAGCGCCGCCGCGGGACGATGACGCTCGCGAAAACCTCCGTGCTGTCTGTTTCCTCCCTCATATTCGTTTCCTTGTAAGCAGGAACCCTACTTTTGATGAGATTCTGTCCGGGTTCCATCTTATGTCGGACAAAGCTTTCAGGCACGTTAGAGCGCAAGGCTGGAGTTTTATCGATCTTATCGACATGGCCATCAGATTATTGCACGCCCAGGAATATTTCGTCAAGCGCAAACAGCTTCTCTCCTGTCTCGTGAAGGAATTTTGCAAGCATGCTTATTCGCAGCGTCGCGTGAACCTGCGAGAGATGGTGCGCCTCGTTTCTCGCGGCGCGGACGGCTTGATCAACAAAAGTAACCTGGAAGCTTGTATAAAGGCGTCGCCGGTAATTTTTAAAAAACTCTCGAGCGACGAAATAGAGCTGGTTCATTGTCCAGGGTCTTTGCTTCTTCCGTCCCACCAAACGAACCCTTTCCCAAATGACTTGAACCAGCTGACGCTGCAGCTCGGCACTGCCCTCCGGGGTAGCCGCGGGTTTCCCGCCCTGCTTGAGCTCTGGCGTTCTCTGCCTCCGCCGCTGATAGTTGAGATCTTCGGCAAGTATGGTTCGTTGCGAGGGTTCATCGCCGGGTCCGTTCCCGAGTGGCCGCTTTTCAACGACATCGTTCGCGATCACGTGCGGACAATCCTCGGCGACAAAACGATGTTCGCCGGCGAATTGTTGAGCGCCTTGGGGGGTGCAGACGTGCCTCTTGTCACCCCTGAGGACCTGGTCGAGATCCTGGCCAAAGGCGATCAGCGTTGGTTGTTTGTTGATTGCCGGGGGATGGACAGCTTGATATGCGTCCAGCGCTTGGGCGACGACGGCTTGCCGATGTTTTTTAACGATTACGAGAAGGAAACTGTTCTTTCGGTGCTCAAACTCTTCGAATCTTTTCGCGGCTTCATGCTGATGAAAGTAATGTTTAACACTGTGTGGCATTCGATCGCGTTGTCCGATGTTCAGCGAACTTTCCTCTTCGGCCGCGTTCNCGAAGAGTGTTCGGACGTTTTCGCGCTCCATCGGGCGCACTTCCACCGCTTCCTGCTCATGTTCCCGACGGTGTTTATGGTGGTGGGGGGCGACTCGGTGCTGATAAATCGCAATGCGCGCAGAGGACTCGCGCCGGTTTGTGAGAAAGCGACAGTCGATTCCGGGAAACCGGACAGCGAATCCGAAGCCGAGAGCGGCGAGCTCAGCAGCGGTGGCGTCCACGAGCGGTCGCACAGGGCCAGGAAAAGGTCCCATTCCGACCCTGATCAGGACTCCGGCGCCGAAGAGAAGTCGCGCAAGTCCAAGCGGCGACACAAGCATCGCAAGAAGCACAGTTCTCACCGGCGAGGCGGCAACAAGCCGCGACATCGGCCGAGCGACGCGTGCGCGTTTCCACACGACAACTTGATCAGGGACGTGTGCATGGGTCGACTTCTGGTTGCAAAAGACGGGGAGATGGACCTCGACGAACTGGTTGAATCGCTGGGGAGCAGCGTGGTCGATCGCGACCTGAGAGACAGCTTGAAGCATGACGAAGACCTGCTGAAAGAGTTTCGACAGAAGGTTGCCGGAGCTCTCGCGACGGTCGACAAATTGCGCATGGCTGAACCGGATCAAACCGGTTTGTGCAAGATCAAGCTGAATTTGAAGGCCTCGACTGAGGCCGAAGCACCCGACAATGCTCCGGCTCCGGTTTTTCGGAAAATGTCGCTCTTAACGGGCGTTTCGACCGCAAAGTTACAGAGTTACATCGGTAGCGTCGCATGTCTTCACGACAAGCCTATTGCTTTGGAAATCCTCTTCACGTTGGTTCGTCAGCGATTCGAAGCGAAGAAAGCTTTCTCGTCGACGTCCGACGACGTCCTTCTTTGTCAGGTCGTGTCGTTACTGAAATCGGACCCTGATTTCGTGATGAATCCAGCCGACCAAACCTTCTGCCTGGCGGCCAACTACCAAGGAAAGTTACCCTGCGCGAAAAGCTACCTTTCTGATGTAGGCGATGAGGAAGTTTCCCAGTTTATTGTCGACTGTTTAAAGGTATGTCTGACTGATATTTTTACCACGCGTGTTTTAAAATTAAGTGAAGGTCAAAAATGTATGCGTGATGTTAACTTCAAGATTTGAAAAAACGGAAGATTTAGGGGAGTTATTTTTGACCGGCGAGTATTTTGAACTGCAAAAAATAGCTGCATAAAGATACATTTTTATTAATTTTTATTCAATAGCCGAAAAGTCAATGCATTGAAACGCGTGTTCATGAGGTTTTCGCATAAGTAAGACCTTTGATTATAAAAAGTATTTTTAAAATCCTGTTTTCGCAAGTTTTGGTTTTGTCAATTTTTCACTTGCTGCTATCGCTTACGTGAATCTCACATGTCAATCAATTTAAGCAACATATGCCTTGCAGTTGCACACAAACTGAAACTCTGAATTTTGCCATTGACAGTTTTCTCTAAAGCGGAAGAGTCTTTGAAGCAAATGTTTTGTATCAATTCTTATAGCCTAGCTCTAAATTTCTAAGAAAATATTTTTTGGGGGGTAAAATGATAAGAATTTAATCTGCAACTCTTGAATTTTTGTTCCAAACATTGCTTTTTTTCGATTTAACCTTAGTATGTCACTGTTGAAAGGACGTCGGATTTTTAAGACCTTCAATTTAACATTGCAGCAAAACTCAACGACCTCGAAGACCTGTGATTAAAAATGTTGTCGAAAAAAAGTCTGCATCTCCAAGTGTTAAAAAATAAATTGTATATTATAAAATTGAAAGCACACTAAGAAAAGCTGAATCTCGCTTCACAGGAACATGGTTCTGGCGACGGCGCGAGTATAAGGGAGCTGACTGACAAAGTCCTGACCCAGTTTCAAAAGCGAATCCCCTCTGTCCCGAAAGCGGAGGTCGCGCTGGCGGTTCAAGGCCTGATCGGCGAAATACCTCGAGTCGGATTCGCCCTCAGCGGTCACGTGATGTTACTGCTCGGCAAAGCTCAAGGTGAGTTTATCAGTCAGCAGATGTACACCGCGATAAAAGTTCGTTTGCCTGCGCATCGCCCTCGACTGGCAGTGCGTTTGCAGGTGCGCCAACCTAACTTACATTTGCGTCAATAATCTGGTCGCTGAAGCTTTCGTTTTCGTCGTTGCGGGGCGCAGAAGAACATTGTTTCGGTTTCTGCATGTGCCTCTTGACGTCATTTTTTGCATATTCGGTGACGCAATGCACAGCAATGAAACACTCACGTCACGCGCCGCTTGCCGCAGCAACCCAGTGATCCGCGACATAAGCGTGCTTCCCGTGAAGTTCGGACCCACACCCCTTGCGACAGCAGCTGCGGTTACGTGAAATTCTTGTTATTTGAAAGTAAACATCAAGGTTTATTGAATGCAGCTACTGTTTCCACAAATTGTATCAAAGCGTAAAGATGAACACGTGAGTAGGTTTATTCATAACAACATGAAAAGAGTAAATAGAACAAATGCACTGTAAATCTTTAAGTAACTTTTTCTGTATCCCTGGAAAACTTCTTGCGTATCTCAGGTCGAATACCTCCGTATTACGCAGCCTAACTATGACCCGCTGCGCAGATGTTAAATGGAGGCTGTTACACCAACGTAATGGATTCGATCGTTTACCAGGGTGTGTGTTTTTATGCCTCAACAAGATAACTATAACTTAGCAAACGAAAAGCTCCTGTATCTATACAGTACCATGGGCGTCGAAAGGATTTTTTCCTGGAGAGGGCAATAGTGGATTTTTTCAGGGGGTAGCCAAAAGCATTTTTCCAGGAAGGCAACGGAGGTGGAATTTATTTTTACCAACGCTGAAACTAAGAAAAAAATTTTTCTACTGAAAATTTAATAGCAAAATATCAGATTTCAAAATCCAGGGCAGGGCCATGACCGCTCCGTGCTCTCTCTTCCGGCGCCCATGAACAGTACGTAAATGCTTGAAACACTTCTGTGTTTCCACCAGGTTGTCGCATGTGACAAGTGGGCCTGGGCTTCTGCATAGAGGGTTGAACTGGGCATTGCCCCCTCACTGGAAATTAGCACTATGAACTTTTAAAGCGTTTTGTGGGACGCTTTTTCGTCCATTTGCTTCAAATCCCGGAAACGCTTTTGATATTTCCCCCTTGGAAAAATTTCTGCGGACGCCCATGGAGGTGAGATGTGAAGTGTTATATTTTTGCTCTCAGAAAACAGCAACTTATCCGCCACCGGATACGAATCGGAAGCGAAACGTGACGAAGCGACCAGTGAAGAACCGCGCCCAGGATCGTCAGAAGCCAAACAAGCCGCTGGACCGACTGAGAATCCAACCACGTCAAGATCCAAGCGGACTACTTCCTTTCAGGCTCTTCTTAACATCATTCAGACGAATAAGACAGGTCGTGATGTGAACCCGACCGAACGCGTGGCCGACGTCCGTGGGTCGGATTTGTCCGGCGACACGACGTCGACGAGCGACTTGATCTCTTCTTCGCTTGACAGCGAAAGATGTGCGTCAAATCTCGCCGCGAAATCTCGTGTGGCACCGAACGAATCGGTTGGTGAGTCGCGCAAACCTTTCGTTTCCGGTGTCGATTGGAAAGATTGCAATTCGAATTATCGACCCCTGAATAACTGTCCGGTTCCTGTCGGCGTCAAAAAAGAGCAGCAGCAGGTCTTGGCCCACGCTGACCTTCACCAACAGAAACGACTGATGGACAACAGCGAACGTGCGCCCCCGGCGAAACCCGTCGACCGTTGTGTTTCAGACAGTGACATATCCTCGACGAGCGTCGAACCTTCAACCTTCCAATTCCCGAACCAAGCACCTGTGACTGCTTCCAAGCGCTCCGGCTCGCAGTACGGTCGGCCTGCTGAGGGCCCGTACCCGGACACCCACGTTTCTAGCACCAGCGCCTGCGACCCGAGCGCCCCCTCGCTCGAAAACAGTGCCAGGGAAAGGTCAAGGAAGATCGGCGAGTTTGCGAGGTGGTACCTTTCGTCGCGAAACTTGCGCGCGCAAACCTCCCACTTGCTAGAGGCCGCGTACCAGCGCTTCGCCGCCAAGAGGTTCGCTCGCAGCCGGCTCGCGTTGGAGGCGTACGTTCTCGAACATCTCGCCGCCTCCGGTCACCAGTTCGGTTTCGGCAATCGTTTCGGGGGGCCTGGGGCGTCGTGGGTCTTCTACAGGCCCCAGCAATACGCCAGCACCCCCGAAAACGCTATCAACTTGCCGCATGCGGAGTTTTTGCCCGAAATAGTTCATCTGTGCAGATCGCACCTCCAAAGGGCGCCGCAAAAGAAGCAGGACCTGAAAGTTTTGGCCCAGGCGGTCATGGACAGCGTCGGGCCGAAAATGCTGCAGCTGGAAAAAGAGGAACTGCCGTGTGTTTGCCGATGCCTCGTCTTGATTGGTTGTTTGAAAAACCTGGAGTTCTTCGTCTTCATCAGATCGCAGCCGGAGATCTGCCTCCGCGGCGTCCCCCCAACAATTCACCCCGGGCCGATGCCTCGCCACACTCCCACTTTCCCTCCTCCTCCCACAAGAAAGGCTGATCCTCGCTCCGCAACAAACGAGGCTCTTTTACTGATCGCCGACATCATACGCAACCGCGGCCCGATCACCAAGACCGAGCTGCGAGATATCTGGTCGGCGGAAGCACGCAAGGACCTGCGCAAAGTGCTCGGAACGGGCGTGTCCTTCGCGCTTTCGTTTCGCAAGTTCGAAAGTTGCTTTCCTGCCTCTGCGAACGGCATCTTGTGCGTGAACGACAAATGCCTGGAACGGTTTTTAAAGTCAACGTGACCCTAGGGTATGGCGGTCGCCACACGCCATGCCGAGTTGCAATCGATCTTGAAGCGGTGTTTTTTGCTGCGTGATACTTTTTTAAGCGTTTTTTTTTTTTCAAAACAGATGTGTCGGTGTTGGTTGGCGTCAGCGTTTATCTCAGAACGAATGCAGACATCGAACGTGTTTTTGCACCGGGGTTGTTCTTAAGGTTTTATATTTCGTTCATTCGGAACTGAGACATTTCGAGTGTCTTGCGAAAAACCAAGGGTCTGCGCGTTTCAAAAGGCGCTTGCTGCTTGGCGCAGCATGGTATCGCATCAGCGCTTCCACGGCGTTTTAACGAACGAGTCCTGCCTTTTTTAGCATGTTTGAACGTAAACAAAGCAAGCAAGCGATTTGATATCAAGTTGAAGGGGGTTCTGACATTAGAATTTGGGAGAATAAGGACGGCATCCGAAGCAACAGAACTTGTGAGCTTTTTTTCAAACGCAGGGAGAAGCGAGCCTGAAGTGTAAAGGATTGATCAGATTCTAAATTTTTGTGATTCGTGAACAAGGCACATTTGGAGTTCGCAATACAGTACATTTCTCGCCTGAAACAGTGGCTCTTCTTCCAACCTGGAATTTCGGAATTTTTTCGTACACAGCAAAGCTAATCGACTGATGGTGCTGCAGGCCCGTAACACGGGGGGAAAATATTTTGGGCATAGTTTCAAACAATTGGACATAGTTTAAAAAATTTGGGACCCTCAGAAAACTCTTCGCCCCCGCTGGTGTCCCAAGCTGGTTATGTGACTGTTGCGATTTCTTCGTTGGTTGCAAAACTATGAATAAATTGCTGATTTGATCTATATTGGTACGATACCTGTTGACACAATATTGTGTCTACTTCGCAGCCCTACAACCCAACCCGCGTTGAGTAAATACAATCATATTATTCCTTCGTGAGAAGTTTGGGAAAGTCAAGGACTTGTGTAAATCACCTTGTTTTGGCGCAATCCAGCGCAGCATGAACTATGCTCCTGACAGCAGCTTGCGTAACATGGAAAGTACGTCACTGTGAGGCTTAAAAGCAGGTTTGTCTTCAGGGTGATGCACCGTGAAATGATTTAAAAAGTATTTTCACTCCTGTCGCGTGTGCGTTTATGTGAGGTAATGTCATTCAGCTTCGCAGTGCAAGTTTCCCGCTCAACGTCTGGTACGAACGAGAAACGCGTTTCTCCGGGAACTTCACGTCATCTGACGTATAGACGAAGTTTGCAACTATGTTTGTGCGTGCTTTTGGCGTTACAGTATTTTTCGTNCAAATGCCTGTTTTTTTGCGAAGTGCGCCTCTTCTCTGGTGCGTAAAAACTTTCTCCTTGCGATTGAAACTAGTGGTGCANCATGNTATACTCTATTGGGCTTCTGTGTTTGGTGGGCNCACCACTTTGCTGTTGTCTTCGTTGATGCAGGCGAGATATGTTTTCCATTATTTTTTTCCTCAAGACGTACGACTTTTAAATATTCGTTCAAAACACGGATCAGCAGTTCTGAGGAAGAGTGTTCTGTTTGAAGCTTGTACCCACGCTACGCGGCAAAGTGCCGATCAGTGTTTTGTTTGTTAATCGCCTTAACCGCGTCGCGATGGCCTGTTTTTGTGGTACGTTAACAGCAACAATTATTGTTTGTAATGTTTCGCTGAGCGGCTAGGTTGTGCAAAAACGTCATGCTTCCCTATTTTCGAAGTGTTGCTCATTCCAGTCGATTCATGAGTTCTTCCAACAATATCGTATCACCACGCAGCTAGCGATATGAAAATGCTAAGTAAAACCTGCGTTTACTGTGACTTGGCCATCTTTAAAACGCTTAACAGACCTACACTGGTGACAGTTTCTGAACACTGTAAGCAGATGTTTGACGTCTGATCATAAGCATGTTCGCAAAGCGGCGTTAACATGTGCGTAAAAGCGACCGTCTTCTTTGCGCCTCTCGTTTTCTGCAGTCATCGTCGTTCGCTAGCCGCACATATATGCATACCCAGGGGGGGCGAGGGTCCATGACCCCTTAAATTGTACAGTCGTTTTGTGCTTTGAGAAGCAGCATCCCAAACAAAATAGTACTATTCGCCTAAAACCAAGCATTTTGGGCTGGCAACGCTACTGCAATGCAGCGTGCCTTGTCTCGGTGCTATGTGCCACTTTGGTTCGTAACGAAGCCCTTCCATCGAGGCAGGTCGATAAAGAGCAAAGCCAGCGTGTGATGCTCGTACATGAAGCGTTGAGTTGACAGTTAATGCACGAGTCAACGAGAATGCTTGCGATATGAGAGAGCCACAAAACAGCGAGAGAGCTTTCGTTACAATGTTTCGTGGTCACTAACAAAACACCAAAGGCGTACGCAAGGGGGGGGTTGAGGTTAACCCCCCCTTGAGCTTGATATTTTACGAAAACTTTATTACCTGCGCAAAAGGAGATCAACTGTTTTCGCATACTTTTTGCTTGTTAATTTGTCGACTTAATGCAAATACCATGGAATAAATTTGCATGCAAATCTCAAGTACAGTTGTAAATGGTCCAAAAAGTAATAATTATGTTTTGGTGGGAATTCGGGCTATCGCCTGCGTCAAAAACCACCTCACCACTTTTTGCAAACCCTCCA
>JGI24158J21664_10001564_pt1 | contig 26064 bp, 17 predicted proteins | sample Ectturendosymbi3_FD_21664 | JGI IMG/M metagenome (IMG submission 21664) | reverse complement strand
AATTGAAAGAGCCAACGTCAACTTTAAAAAATGTACAACACTTACAATGAATACGTAACTTAACTATAAGTTGAAATTCCTCCCCTAAACTCATGAAATTCCTCCCTGGGGAGGAATTCCTCCCCGGTTGGGAACCACTGTACTACACCAAATATTAACATATATAAATGTTTACATCTTTAAATTGGGTATGCTCCCATCACATTCCTTAATTTGTTTGTTTGATCCCCCTGGAATGAGTAAACTATTAAAAAGCCAAGCTGTGGGCTTACCGAAAGTTGAAAACCAGCATGGAAGAACATTTGAAGAAACATGTTGGGTCCATATATGCATATGTAAAAAAGCAAAATATAGGAAAGTAGTGACGAGAAAGGTGGCGACAAGCAGAAAAAAGCAAGACTCATAAACGACAATGAAAAACAAGACCCACGTCGGTTTTTGAGTGCTTGATTTTGATCTTCAGGATGCTTTAGCAATCCTCATAACTTTGGATAAGCACGAAACATGATCTTCTTCATATTAAATTCTTGTCAAATTTGAGGGGTGGAAAGGGCGGCACTTTTATTGTCGGTCCCGGACGGCACTTAGCCTCGCTACGCCACTGCATGCTTTACAAGACTCCGTAGAAACCCTGAATGATGAAAAGTGCTATGCCGCACAAAACCTTCGACCGGGCTGCGGGTAGGACATATAGCTGCTCTAATCCTAGTGTATTCTTTTTAGCCTGTACTTATTCTTATTAAATAGAAAGAAAGGCTCCCTTTAAGTCCCACATGCGCCAAATTTAGACGCAAATTGGCGCCAACATATTCGGCTACAACTCGCCAGCGGAATGAGATAGAGAGCTATTCAATCCCTCCAAAGATGCGAAAAGACTTGTACTTTCCATGAATAAATAATTGAGAAATTTTGGATTTGAGTTTTTTGTGGGTGACGTCGTAATGAGGGTAGGTTTATGCCTTTTTGGCCCACTTCATCTGACCCTTGGCCCGAACCGCAGGAGGGAGCTTTTTGTTTCTTTTTTAAACAAACTAGGCGAAAATCAGCAGCCTTAGAGCCCTTGACTGGCCTCCTATCGTTTGTTGTTGCCAAGTTATGGCCTGAAAACTACAAAAAATAATTAAAAAATTAATTAATCCCTAGGGGATAATCATATGGTTTGTTGTTTTTAGGACATAACTTCCAAATTCCAGACGCTAGAAAGCCAATCAAGGGCTCCAACACTGCGGAATTTCGCCTAGTTTTTTTAAGAAACAAAAGGCTCCCTTTTGCGGTTGGAGCCCAGGGCCTGATGACGTAAGCCAAAAAAGCCTATTATGACGTCACCCACACAAAAGCTTAAATCCAAAACTTCCATTTTATGTTAATCGAAAGTACTGGACTTTCCGCATCTGTTGACGGTTTGAACAGCTCCCTAGCTCAATCTACTGCCGAGTTATGACTTGTCCAACTTGGGTAAATCCCGGGAGTAAGGGAGTTAATCCGTACGAAATTCGACCCGAAAATCCAGAAACAGGATGTATGCTTTAACTAAATGAAATGCTGCTAGAGATACTAGAAAAACAAGATGTTTTTATTATGAAGTCTGAAGCCAATAATGTATACAGTAAGTAACGTCACTTTTCAGGTTTGTCATTATCAAAATATCTGATATTATTTATCTTGAAACATAGGAACATATCGTATTTTTCGGACTATAAAGCGCACATAAAATCCTTTAATTTTCTAAAAATTGGCGGTGCGCCTTATGTATTGACGACGCCACACATCGGCCAATGGATCGTGGATGAGTGGGCCAAGGTGTCTGTCTCAAGTGTCGTCCGAGCTTTCATGAAGGCCGAAATCATCACTGAAAAGCAACGAGGCTGACTCGGATGTGGACAAGCGGGATCAGGGCATGCTTGACGTTGAAATGGTGCAAGTGTTGAACTCAGACACTGAAGGTGAAGAATTGGATTGGTGGAAATTTAATGCGCCTTATGTATGAAAATAAACCAATCAATGACTGTTCATTGATAGTGTGCCTTATAATCCGGTGCGCCTTATAGTCCGAAAAATAGGGGTAGATTTTGAAAAAAGTATGCCAAAATGAATGAGACTTTCATTCCGGACAGAAGGGCGACAGTTTTTCCTTTTAGTTCGTTTCTAATTGAAACATAGAACATGTATTTTTGAACTTTCAATTATTATGAAACAAACAATCTAAGGGGAAACTTAAGCAATTCAACATTTCGAAGAAAAAAGAAATCTATTACACCAGTTTTGCTTTTGATTTTCCACCGTGACTTTACACTTACAGCATAAATTCTGTCTCAAGAGGTCTGCAATTTTCAAACTATCAAATGTTATGCAAGTGTTTTTTGTTAAAATAGAAGTCTGGTTTGACCTCAGGGTAATTCATGCTGTTGCCTCTTTGCCGGTTGGCGTTGTGAGCAACTTATGAAGACATTGGAACGAAATTCCCCAGATTCCCTTTCAACGTACAACCAACAGTGTTCATGTAAATGAGAGCGGACCGTTGAGCGATTAACCTAAAAAAAATATTTTTGATGATCTGCTGCATTAGATCATCCATCCTCAGTCCTGAATTCTGTAAGTTATTGTAACGTCACAACCAGGTTCGTTGCGAGTGTGGAGCGTGAGCGCCGGTTCTCTATTGGCAGGATGTGATTACCTTTTTAGTTTTTTACTGTGCCCCACTCCGTACTTCGTTTGACCCCCTGACAACCAAAGCCTGATGACGCAGCTGGGACAACCAAACCCTACAAAGACGTTGAAACGTAAAATTTGACAAGGTTCAGTCGAGGATGAGATTTCTTAACTTTATTGATAAAAAATATTTTGTCAGTGCACAAGCTCACGTCTATTCTCCATCAGCCACCGCTTTTTAGCATAAGAAAACAAACTGCTTAAGTCTTACTTCAACGCTTGGTCAACAGAGTCATTCAGAAAAAAAATATGTATTGTTTTAGCTGCGCCATTATTCGCAGTTTTGTCCGCAACAATTAAAGCGATCTCTCTGCAGAAAAACAACACAATTCCAATTCATCAGACTCGTCATCTCGTTATCACCTTGTCGAGACCGCAGTGGCAGGCTGGGGGTATCGACAAGATGAGCTTTACGAACCTCCTACTCTCTAACAATTATTAAACAAATTCAGCACAATAGCAAGTACAGTTGCACGAAGAGTTCTGGCAATGGTGCGCACAACTGCAGTTAGGATGGCAAAGAAGATAAGAGGGCTTTGCCGGTATGATATGGTTAATTTTCCACAACCATGCTGAACTAGTGGAAACAACTTGACCATGACGTCATGAACACAATAGCAGTGCAGAAATTGTCTAAAACTTTGAGACGTGAAAGTACATTCTCGAGAAATCAGCGCAATTAGCGACCGGACCTTGGCAAGGTCACGAACACTTCGAAAATTTATTTGCGAAACAATCACCAAGTTACTGCCGGAATCATTTGAACAGAAACTAAACTAACGAGTGTAAACACACCACCATGCTTATCAAATCGAAACAATGAGTTTTAAAACGCCAGTCTTGTGAGGACGAAATTTCTCATCAATTGTTTGCGCCAATAATACATAGTAGTACTTTTTAAAGAATAATTCTAAGTCGAAGAAGACTTTTTTATTTGAAAAGACTTTCCGGAAAACAAATTATTTGAAAAAAAAGATGCAATTTAGACAAAAAATCGCACTTGCATAAACCTATCTAAAGTTTGCTTTGCACTAATTGTAGGTAATAATTTTATAAATATTTATGAAACTACAGTAGGTATCGCATATTTTCTAATAATTTGTCTGGGTTTTACACATAGACGACATCTACAAGGAGGCGTAGATCTAACACTGTATTTTCTAGAAGTAGCAAACGCCGATCCAAAGCACCAGAGCAGTGGCGTAGCCAGCCTTAAATTTTTGGCGGGGACAAAATGTTTGATTTTAAGCGAGCAACAGTATTTTGTTTGAGATACCGCCTCTCAAAGCCCAAAATGTCTAGATATTCTAAATATTTGGGGTGGGACATGGCCTCCTTGTCCCCTCCCCCGGTTACACCTATGCACCAGAGACGCCGAAAAACACAAGTGGGTTGTGTTCCGCTCGAATCTACACCGGAGGGGTTTGAAAGAATTTTCGAGAAAAGAAACATGAATTTGTGCTTGACGTTATTTATGGCATTGTCCGAGCGTCTTTTCATTTATGGGATTGTCCAAGCGTTTCAAATATTATCCGGCAAGAATCTGATTTGCTAAGAAACTTAAGTGAAGTTCACGTGAATGAAGTGAAAAAACACACCTGTTTGAAAATTTACAACCAACGGTTCGTTTTTATATCAGGAATCATCTTGTATCGTCGCTGTGCGAATATAACGTGTTTTTCGCAAGCACGTTGCATCTGTGGTTGCCCAAGTGAAATACTGAATTTACAGCGAATTAGCTGTGAATAGAAAATCTTGCAAAACTTTCAGCCAACTCTGAACGGTTGGAGCAGCGCATTACTTGATCGAACCCAGCACAGGCCCAGCCACTACGTGCGGAGATCCTCATGCATGTGTATGGTGGGGCTGGTGCTGATGTACCCGCTCTCGTTGCCTTTTCTACAGCCTCCTATTTTGGGCACTCCAAGCTTGCAGCTGACCAGCTCATCGTCGATGTCCGTGCAAGAAGCCCAGCCCGGGTGGTTGAGCTTCTTGTCGAACTGGAAGTACGTTCTGTTCGCGAACAGCGCGGACGGTGGGTCGCGGCTGCGCATGATGTCGTCATCGCGGGAACACCAGCCCGGAAGTCCCCCCTTCGTCTTTACTGACGAATCACGGGCGGGCGTGGCTTGGTGGTTGCCAGGGACGAAGCGCTGCTGCTTTGACAACAGACCTTCCAAGTGCAACACGTCAAGACTCGTTCTCGCGGTGTCGCGAGGCGGCGTCTTTCGATCACCCCGACCTCCGGCCGACAGGTGCGCGTGGCGAGGTTTGCTGACGTAGTTGAAGGTCGAAACAGGCCCAGCGGCGTCAATTTTCACCTGTTCCGGTTCGCCGGACGGGGCAGTGACGCACACAGAAGGGGCGGCGTCGGGACGACAAGGGACGTTGTTGCTTGCTGACGAGTTGAATGACGTTGCGTCGCCTTTTTCCTGGTTCGGGTCCGTTTGATCGTTAACGTCGCTGTGCACGGCGGAAGTGAACGAATCGTTCGAGAGGTTTCGCGACCGCAACGTCGGAGTGCTGCAGACGGAATAGGAGAGAGGTACTTGAAGAGTTTCCCCGACTTCGTCGTCGGTCTTGAGCGAGCAGTAGTAAGACAAAGGCTCCTGGACCAGCGACTCTCTGCTCGAGACAAGTCTTGGACTCGGGCACCTGTAGAAGTCTTCGCTTCTGCCTCGGAACTCTGTTCGCAGAGCTGCAACCTGAAACGGTGGCAAATAAAGATGATGACGGAAAAACACATGGAGTCAACCTAAGAGGCGAATATTTCGGGATAACTATCAAAGATTAAACGGGGCACACCTTGAAAAGAAAACTTGTTTAAGTGTCGTTGCAGTGGCAACCACAGACTGTACACAAAGCTTTTCCGCATCTTTCGCTTTCTGGGTTGGCGGGATTTCGGTCAATGTTGTAAACCACATTACTTCATGAATCGGTTCAAAATCTGGTAAAGCTGCATTGAGCTGAGTCAAACTGTTCTTCGCTATAATTTTGCGCGCCTGGAATCTTTTTGCTTTAAAAACAATCTGAGACTCAACTAGAAAGTTCGTAAATGATTCAACTTGAATCAACAAAGAAAAAAACATAGGCAAAGAACTGCTGAGCGCTTTCGATATTCTGTGAATCAAGCTCAAGCGGTGATTTTTATGAAAGATGTCGTACATTTTTCTGACATGATTTTGACGCTGCCAGGATCTGTGAAACAAACTAGAAATACCCGAGTGCCACAAAATGTAAGATTTATGAACTTAAAGCGACAGCTCGGCCACAGAATCAGTAAATGATCTCAAAAGCCGACGTCCACATCACCTTAAGATTCACTTTCCACATCTGAGTGTGTAATGTTTTATATGCCATGTCGTCGAAGTGCACGACAGAGCCAGTAGCCACATGATCAGATGCGGCCGCAATGGTGTGCTCCCCCTCCAGGTCCAAAATGCTTTGATCGCAGTTCAAAACAGCCAGTAGATGTTAGGAATTTGCCTTTCATAGAACGATGTTACCTCCTAAGTACTATTTCAAGAAGTTTATGTTTTGTATAATTGAAATAACTATGAGGTCGTTGTCTCAAGTGCTTGACATTCATTTCTTGGTCTTCCTGTCATGGCAGTTTTTTTGTGGTGTGTAAGCTGCGGAGACGCAAATAATTCTCAAGTAATCATCATTAAAATGCATATTTAATCTTGCTAAGACAGGATGCCAATGGTGATCCCGCCCGGACTTGTCAAGGAGGATACAAAAGGTGGCCAACTTCTGAAGTAGAGGTCTCTTACTGAAGTGCGCCACAGAAAAACAGGACAGCACAACGGTAGTTTCTTTCTACCCCTAAGAACTTGTGCCCTAAGAAACAGACGCGGCATAATGCGTGAGGTTTGTCCCCCCACCAAAAAACATGCGGCCGCTTCTTCAAGCGGTTGGTCCGCTTTATGACCAGGCCGCTTTTGAGATGCCTGCAAGAAGTTTCGGCTGCTTTCAAGTCTCACGTTATGAAGCATACCATGCAACCGCCATGTACTACTACGAGGAACAAAATAGGATTGCTAAGACTACTGATAATGATGAATATATTTGCTTAAGTATTTAAAACCTTAAAACAGCCAGCGGTCCAGGCAACATGCAGGTAGGCGGTGCTTTCATAGGCTAATCAAGGCCTATAACTTCCTTCTCCTAAAGTTTCGGGATTTTCACTGTTATTAAAAACTGGAAATTATGCCAATGCTCTCTTCAAGTTTTTTACTCAATATAAATTCTCACAAAAACCCTTTTTGGGCAGATCTGTGCAAACAGTTGACCTGTTTTAATGGAAAATATTGTGATTGCGCAGTAAAACAGTATTTTCACTTCTAAGCACGTTTTTGAAAACAACTAACTACTTTTTTTCACATCGCTCAGCATGCATAGTTTGTTCGCATTTGTTGGCAGGAGATTTGCTGGGTGGAAAGTTTTTATCGCTTTGCAACCAAACAAGCAAACGATGAATTCACAAAAATCAAAGACCTACACATAAAACGTTTATCCATCATTTGCTTCAAACATCATAGCCTCACCTCGGCCGCGAGTTCCCTCAACTTGTTCAGGATGCAGCGACTGATGTTTTGGTTCTGATCCTCCAAACTCGACAGTTCAATGCTCCTCGTCGTGAACGCTGGCATGGCTGTAATGGACGGAGAGTTGAACACACTGTCCGATATCAGGCCCTCTGACCCTGACGACTCGGACCGCAGATGGGGGGAGCTACCAGATCGCACGATGCCCTGATCCCGAACAGTAGTGATGGGGTGGGGCTCGCATCCTTCCAGGTGCAGCTTCTTACTTTCGACCCGGGAAGACGCTTTCGGCGAAGGCGATTTGCGACGCGTGCGTCTCCGACGTCGCCCCACCGGTCGTTGTGACAGGGGGTAAGCACCTTTGAGCGGTGAATTTGGCAACGATATGGCCGAGGGTTTATGAAGCAAAGGCACTTGCAGTGTAAAACTGGTCGTGGTCTTTCTGGGCTCCGACTGGAAGACATCTGAAAAAGTCCTTTTGCTGCTCTCATTGCCCAGATTGATGTCGTTGCTCTTACACGTTGTTTTGCTCTTGGAGTTGGCCCTTTTTGGACCGAGGCCACCTGTCCCCTCCGAAAGCGACTTGAGAGTTTCTAGGCGGGACGCAGATGACACATGTTTTCTGTAAAACACCATTGTCCACCCTTAAACACCCGCATTTTTAAAAAAATGACGACGCATCGCAATCATAGAGCTGTCAAATCTTATGCGCTATTCTATGCGCCATGAACTGTATGAAGAAAAAGCAAAACGTAGGCACGGAAAGACAAAATGAATTTTCCTTTGCTAGGTTACCGACACGTAACTGTGCGGGCAGCGTCAACGTAGCAGGGTAAACTTCACATCGTTTCATAAATAGCGTTAAGTTGCATTAGCCGCGTCCGGCGGTTGTGAGCACCGTTTCGAATATATCAAATGATTGTGATGCAATAATAAACAACCAGATGTTGCTTGAGATCAAAACAAAACTAGCATGAGAACCAAAGTAATATATGTACAAACAATTACTATCTTGCATCACGTCACAACACACATGAGTCTTTCCAACAACTACGTCATGGAGCATCCGAGCATTGTTACGCGAGTGCCACTGGGATGAATCTAATGACGCATGTGTCCAGACTCGTAGCAACAAATCGTGCCCACCACAAAATATATCCCCCCCCCAAACCTTAAAACCTGGCTACGGGCCTGTATGATGTATGACTTTCACAGTGAAACCCAAACTTCTAAATGTTGCCTGTACGTGACGTCATGTTGTATGAACATGACGTCACATGAATGAATGGCTTCTCTTAATTATACATAAGTTCACTGAGCTTGATGATGGTTGAGTCTAACGTGGAGAGTGACTTTAAATGTCACTAGATATCACTGCTAGACACCAAAAGTGTGTTGTATTTTTGGCAGCAAGAGGCAAGTATTGCTCAAAAGAATCGATTTCCGGAGCGAAAACGGTGAACTGCAAAATACCTTTTGTTACATCATAACCCACATCGCTACCACCTGCAAGAAATGGGGCGCATAAAAAGTGCAGAATTATTTTTACATTGTTGCAGTAGACTAATGTTCCAACTGCACGAATTCTGATCGGCAGCTGTTCGACTCTCAACAAGGTTGAACAAAACAACTATATCATCCACAGTCCGAAGGCACTGTTGCTGATTTGAAGCTTAAAACGCTTGGAACTTGTCCATGATTTCACGAAAGCTACATGATCACAGCAAATCAGGAAATGGCTAAGCACCTGCCAAAAACGTTTGAGGCGTTATTTGCTTTACATTACCTTTGTGGCTTTTTGGGCGCTCCTTTCCCGCTTTACCCAGTGTCTCCCTTGTTTTCATGAAACATGTTTGTCTGAATTATAGGTTGAAACACACATACACAAATAGTCTTCAAGAATTTAAACAACTCAGTTTGGATTAAGAAGACAAAACAAAACTTTCGTGAGAATCAATGCAGACTACACTTGTGATACAGAGCACAAACGGCACAGTGGAGGAGTGGCTGCAACGTTACTCGCTTTAATAGACTAGGTTTTCTAGGCTTACTGTACAAATCTTTCACTTATAACTTCTGGGCTTGGCATGTTGAGAAGTGTGCTTCGTTACGTGGTGCTTCAATCATTTTCATACCCTTTTCCTCTGGGGAGGATCACGGGGGCAGCAACCCAAGGACTCGAAATACCTAACGGTTTTCAGCAACTGCGGGTAGTTGATCTGGCTCCACACCAACACGGGACTAAGTAAGGTCGGAGATTTAATCACTCCTTCTGGTCCATAGTCGACCTCCAGGCCGATTTCCCTTGGGTTGAGCCAGTAGGACTCGCCTTGTCGATATTTCCTGAGACATTCTGGTCAGGAGGACGAACTATTGCAGCTGAGAGCTTTCTATTCGGATAAGTAGCTCGGACATTCATGGTTTTACGAATTTCACAGCCCATGACCTGCAATCTTTCCTGCAATTATATGTTTATGGATTACAGCACAGTGCGCAATTAATCAACTGTTTCCCATCAAAATTATCGGGCTTATCGGTCTTCCAGGATGAATCGGACACTGGAAAAATGCTGTATCCAGATATGGCTGTATTTGTCTTCTAGCAAAGAAACCATGTGTCCAATTGCGGTGAAAGTGAAGTGATACTGGATCCAGACTTATTCCATGGAGAACCAGAAATAACCAATCAGTGACAAGTACGTCACCTGTTGTTCTGGTCATGAAAACTTCCACCCTGTCTTGCAATGAATTAATTTTAACGGTAACATCTACAGAATGTCTAAATGTGGATGAGTCAAGTATCGACGTCCAACTCAACTTATCATCGAATCAGAACCAGGGCCAGTTTGGGCCTTAACCTTGGCCGTTCCAGAATCAATTATAAATACTTTTCCCGTTTCGTTGAACATTTGAGGTAATGGCAGTCAACAACGAACGCTGCAAACTCACTTGATGTCACTGGCACAAATAGAAGCAGACTTTTGTCTTGTTCTACGATCTCGTTCCGCTTGATCACCTTCGTCGTCACCGATCATGTCGAAAAACGTCACTCTTTTACCGGAGTATATCTCGGAAGCTGACCGGCAACGTCTGCTGGGTGGAGAAGCAGAAGTTATCATCGTCCGGATGAAGAGGTGCAGTTTCACAACATCAATGATTGCTTTTTTTCACGGATTATCAAATGTACATCAAAAATGCCTTCCTTTTAAAATTAGACAAAGCAATGTGCATTAGGTGTAATGTTAAAAAAAATTATTTATCAGGAAAAATAGCTTGCGTTCATGAACTTTGCAAATATAAAACATCAATCAAAAAGGAGTTTTCAAAAAACATTCAGATTTTAACATTTAGGAAAAAGATCAGAGAATATTAATTTCAAGACACAAATAGTTGCTGCTTCTATGTGATGTATGTGGATCAAATATTAAAGTGAAGTTGAATTTGAGTTGAAAAAGATTGGTAGCAATTCTCACAAATCTTGTACAAGATCAGCTCCGTAAGAATTTGCAGTTGGAGAAAATGTCGTTGTTTGATATCACTATTTTATTTCCATTCCATGTAAAGTTGTTAAGAAATGTAGATTGCAGAAGAGCAATATATGTATCCTTGTGCGTCTATTCATTTTGATAAACGTTTATTCAATTTTGGGGACAAAATTCGCGATTGTGATGCAATAATGCAGTTGTTTTGTTCATTAAGTAAAGCTAGCGGGTATGGTGCGAATGTTTGACTTGCAATTTCATCGCCGTCTTCAGGAAATGTTACATTTATTTTTTGCGAAGTGCGGGTAAAACGGCGGTGTTTTGGTCAAACACTGAAGTAGACTAATGGTTGTTTAGAAAGTAATTTGGCAGAGAAAAAAAATTTTCTTTATTTTTGTTTCAGAATGAATGAACGACAATTCAGACCTCTGTGATGTTCATAAGCTGCGATGACGTTACGTTCAACAGCCATTACCGTGTTGTGCGATCAGTTGAATGGTGCGGAGCTTTCTTCCGGATGCAAGATGGACGAGGCGTGTTGTCATCGCCGGTCGATGGCGCTAAAGAAACGGCAGAAGTTTGACGTAGGCTTCTTTCTTTCGCTTCGTTGTAAGGTTGGACTGCATGAAAACAGATCCATAATCGGTTGCTTTTTCGGGCCAGGGGGGGAAACTGTGGATCTTGATGGGGTCCTGTGGGGACCGTGTTTGCCTCTGCAGGCAAAGAGCGAACGACAGCATTTTGTCTGGCAAAATGTTATTGCCACATTTACCGCACTCGTTTGCAATCATCACATCACTTTTGAAAACACCTCAGATAAGCCAAAATGACGCCCTGCCAAACTAGTTTTTTTTTCCCGGCAGTGAATAATCAGAAAATCAACAAAATCATCTCTTCCATGGGCTTTCGGGGGTGTGTTCATTCAAGATCTAGTTTTTGCCAATGAGACTATGCAAGCATTGAACCAAGCCACCAAAGAAAGCGGATAGAAGGTGAGTCTACACGAGAGATTTCAAATAGGTTTCAAAATATTAACCAAAGAAGCAAGTTGAGACCTCATTCTCAGTTAAATTAAAATATTAAAACTTTTATTCGTCTCTAAAAATAACAGTTTTTTCAGCTACCCCATCGAGAGAGTATGAGAAAAGGTTGATTCGTGAAATGTGGGATTTTGAGAAACTTTGCTAATTTATGAAACCCGGTCACAGAGCAGCTTGCTCAATACTTACTAAAATTTTGGCTGAACGTCCTAAAAAACGTTATGAGTCGTTTGCTCTTCTTCTCCTGTTTATGGCTCGAATTAATCGAATCAAAGCATTTATTTGCGGCAACGTCCGGCTTACAACCATTATGCTTGATCGGCATGCTTTCGTCAGCTTTCCCATTCTCAGTCAAGTGCGTCTTTAAGAAACCTTCATCTTCCGATTTCAAGTAACTTTCACTTTGGGCCGGCGGTTCCGCTTCGTCGACTTGAACAATCACGTGATGACCAAGTAGATCTTCTGCAGGCGGCTTCGGCAGTACAGGACTACAAGGTCTTATTTCAGGCGAGTTGGTTCTAGTGGCAGGTTCTAACAGGCTGGTTTCTTCTTCGACATCTGTTGTTCTTCCAGAGCTTTCTACACGGATAACAAACACACCGTGATAACTGATAACACGTGATAACACGGATAACAAACACGCCGTGATAACTGATAACACGTGATAACACGGATAACAAACACACCGTGATGAGGACCGAGGGGTTCGAGGTACTGAGATGAGCGCGCAATTGTTGCACAAGTGAATCACATATCCACACAAAATGGAAACATTTGAATGCGAAACACATGACCGTCACCGGATGCCCGAAGTGATCAACAATCTAAACTTCGAATTACATTGTTTTTGAGCGTTTTCAAACTTACCTTCAGGTTGCTGTAGTCTTATTAATCCCTTTTATACACTTCATAGTTTTGCTTAGGTCACTGTGTATGCAGCGTTTGCGCTAAAGCCCCTAAGAACATTGACCAAAGACAACTACTGCAAGTTTATATTAAGCTTCAGCTTCACAGAACTTTTTTCAAAAAAGGCTGAAAGAATTGTATTGTATTGTGTAACGTCTTCACTCCCGCACGCAAAACGCTAGACTTAAACACACATCGCATTAAAGAGAAAAGCACAAATACATGAAAGAAGACGAAGATATATACATTGCGGTAGTATAGAGTATACGCTTCATGGCGCTAATGCATTTACTGTACTTTGATGAAATACAAGCTTTTAAGACACACGCATGAATGACGCCATCATGATTATTATAATAAAGAACTGCAATGACTTCCAAGTACATCGATGTATAAAATGCATGAGGGAGTTGGAGGCTGCCAGGGACCAAGGGTAATCTAGGCTGCAGACCTCCCAAGGACGAAGCTGCTTATAGTGTAAAGGGAACAGTGTATAATAGTTGGTAAGAGTCTTTTGCTCTGGGTATAAAATGTAATATGCGCAAACGGTTATATGGTAAATTGAAGTAAAATGCGTTGCAGGCAAGGACAAGCCACCAGAAGAAAACGGTTTAAAATTGTCACATTAAACATTTACTGTTTTTATACATTAAAAAACACTCGTGAATGCCAAAGAGGAAATGCGTCAAAAGCTATAGACCACTGCAACATCGCAATTGTGTCACGAGATTTAAACAGGTTGAGAATCAGTCGCGCAATCATGCTTTGCGGAAAAGAACTCGTCAATACATGGATGGGAACGGAAATGCATTTGTTTTGTGTCTATAGATTAGGCATCCCACAACTTCATACACTGGTTCGATGCGACTAGTTTCTGTGAGCGCAACAAAAGCCTAACGATGTAATACATAACAGAGACAAACGTTTGTTAAAGACAAAGACAAACGTATGTTAAAGACGTTCGGCTGCCTGTGCCAAACGTGAGCTTCAAATTTCCCAAATTAAACGAATTTTTGCTAAACCTGATCGTTTGATGCAAATATTTTGGTGTGGAAATTTACTTGATTCATCTTTAACACGCGTCGCTGACCCACAAAAATAATTAAATTTACTGCTGGTATGATATAACTAAACCGCTGATCTCGCCAAAACAATGCAAAAATTGAGCATCTAAGTCTAGTTTGATTATTGCTGTTTTGAAAAGCTTGGCTGTTGCTCCAGTTTATCGCACATGAAGATAAGACACAGTCAACAAAAAACATTGAAGAAAAGTGAGCAGCCGACTAGCAGCGGATATAGAGGCACCTACTCTGTTCGGATGTCTGTGGTTGATCCAACTCATTGATCTCTGTGCTGCAAAGCTTCGTCGTCTCGTTGACACCTTCAGACGCAATCGAACAACTTGAGTCGGAGTTGTCGCAGTCAGAGTCTTCTGTTTACATTTAAAAGCGATATAAATGGAACTGAGCCACAGAGTTTCAAAACGATTAAAAAGCTGGTGAATCTCGGGACAAGCACAAACTTCTTGTATTTTCGACATCTAACGCATGTGAAATAAAAACGTTCCTGTTCGTGCAGCAGATTTAAACGTTTAGGAGATGAACAAGTAAATTACCGGAGCAGCTCGATGGTTGGCAAAGCATCGGTGCCTTTTCCCACAAATTGCAGGAATAATCGGATCTGAAGAAAAAACTTCGTTTATTTTTTCAATGACATTCACACCTGCTGTTATAATAATTATTATATCCAGTAATTGTTATAATCATTGTAAAACTTCTTGCAAAGTCATCTTGGAAAAAGCAAGGCAGAAAACAATGATTTGAATGAAATGAAGTCCGTCAGGCGTTTGGAAAACAGTTGCTTTTCGAAAAGTCCAACATAATTTCATTATTTTCTGCGTTGTTATTTCTGATACATTTATTCTCTAAAATGAAATCTGCAAAGAAAAAAGTCATAAACTAAATAGATGTTACTAAAAATTCGCTTCACGAGAAACTACTTTTATGAAAAAATTCAGAGGGAATTGGAAATCGCCAAAAATGGCAACTTACAAATTTAATGTCTTATCTATGAAACTGAACAGTCTCACACAAGCTTAGGTAACTGATTGGTCAATAATGATGCGACGTTTATGATTGTTAACGCAGCTCTTTGTGCAGCTTAACCCGCGCTGCACGTTCATTGTCGCTACTTATAAAAAGCATTAACCCCAGAAAGTTACTTTAGGTCTTTCATCAGTGTGGTCGCAAACTCTGGGTAAAGATCAAAGACACCAAGAAGGCCTTTGACTGAGATGCATTCGAGCTCGCAATACGTCATTGCTTTGACGTCAGCTTTTGACGACATGACCTGCTTGTCGGGATCAACATCGGCGCCAAACACTTCACCTTTTCCTGGACAAACATAAAAACGGCTTTTTGTGAAAGTTAAGTTCACAGAAATGTACATTTCAAAAAACCCAGGACACTGGCTTCGAACAGTTGCCAATCTTGACATCTGGCGAAGGCGCTTGAGACTTTATTAAGAGCAGTTCAGGCGGTTTTACGCATGCAGGTGAGGGCGAAAATCTAGAGTAAGTTGCTTGATGCCATAATCCGACGATAAACTGCTGATCTCTTTTTTTTTAGAAAAAACGTCGTTTAATTTATTCAATTCGGTATTTTGTTTCTTTGTTCATTTCAGATTTAAGATACATATCACAGCGGTCGACTCCAGTACGTAAATTCCATAGGCGTTCTTATAGGCGATGCACCTTCGTTCAGTACCAGGGTGTACCTATTCTACACTTGCCAGTCATGCATTGTCATGCAATGAGCTCGAAACAAAGTAGTTTTTGCTGCAGTTGAGCACAGAGTGAAGGTGCCTTTGAGCCAGTCCGCTAAATAATGAAATGATTTCACTTGTCCATGAGTGTCTTTGTCACCCTTCAGCGATGCATTAAGTAACACGCTGAGGTGTTTAACTTGTTCAGCGAAATCAACATTTCAAAATTTTGCCCAATACCCTCAACATTAAGGGAATATACAGAGGAAAGTAACCGCACCCCCACCCACCCAGTATGCAAGTGAGCACGTCTTCTTCACGGACTTCCAGAGAACCTTTGCAAACCACGTTCACTGTTTCAAGAGGGTCTCCAACGTAGACAACGTGGCCTCCTGGCGCAACGGTGCACCGTCGTGTGTGAAGCGATAAATAACGACGAAAACCCTGGAATGAAAACGTTTGAAAACTTCTTTCAGTCTTAGATAAAACCAGCAAGCTATTCGAAGATAGTTTGAGGGAAAAATAAACGGTTGAAAGCAGATTGTCCGCTGTCGTTACCCACCACTACGCTACACTTCTCGGCTGAGTTGCGAAAAACAGTTCTATGACTAAGAATTTAATTTGAAGTTGGACTGCTGTCTGAACCTACCTTACAACCTGATACTGACGATAATGCATGTTTTCATGTGCAGGAGCAGGAACCAGTCTTTTTGTTTGAAGCAACACTTGGAAAATTATTGCCACTGCATTTTTTCGTGCTTTAAACGTTTGCACAAGTAAAGATCAAAGACGACTGAACTTTTCACTTTACCCGAAATTTCTGTTTTGTACAAAAGCACATTCGACGAGACATGCTCACGCGTGAGTTCATAATCAGACACACGAAAAGTTTATGATCAATACCTCGTTTTCGATTTGAAAAGCTGGCAGGTTGAAAAGGTCCTTGTGCAGGTGCAGCGCAATGTCGGCCTGAATCTCGCGAGGGAATTCCTTCATTATCTACATCAGCGAAAACAAAAGAAACGAATTAATTCGTAATGCATTAACATTTATATGGTCAGTAGCACTGGGACAAAGCAACGGGCAAGAAGGTTTGTGTTTTCAAATCAAACAGTCATCTTCTCACGTCACAGTCTGCTATCGAAACTCTAGGTTTTACACGAAAATAAACGGAACACTCTAGAAAGAGACCATTAGAAAACTGCCGACCACGCACTAATAACCTCAAACAAGCGTTTGCAAAACACGTTTACTCTACATCAGGGGTCTCCAAACTTTTTTCTCAGAGAGCCACATAAGCCACCATACAAAAAATGGAGGGCCGGACAACTTTCATGATATGATTGTTTTGGGATATGTTGCATTTTGCCAAATCAACTAATTTTTCATGAGGATTTTTCTTTTCATTATTGACAAAATGTCTTTGCGGTCAGATCGAATGGCTTCACGGGTCGGATTTGGCCCGCGGGCCGTAGATGGAGACTCCTGCTCTACATAAAACAACAAGTTCACCATTGTAGGTTAGAGCAGATAGCGACGCTCTCAAACAAAAATACAGCTGGAATTTCCGAAAATGGATAGCGAAGTTTAACTTGTGATGTGTCGTTTGGGGGGGTGCGCAGGGCGCATTAGGTCCGCGGGCGAGAGGTTTCGGCGAATATGGGCAAACGAGTTGTTTCAGAGAACGTAAAAAAGACCTGACCTCATTAGGATTGACTCCTCGACTTTCTCCCCAAGTTCTTTGGAAATGTTCAACCATTCGTCTTTTGATCGTTTTTGACAGCCTGTCAAGTTGCAAACTATATATGAATCGATGAAGCAAATCGGCCCTTGAAAGAAATTGGCGCTACATTCATATGTTTAAAAAAGTTGCAAACGTACCCGTTTTTTTGCTTTCATTGACCAAATCTACCATAATTCTCGAATTTCATAGCAAAATGGTACGACGCGTAATCCCATCAATGCAAATTCGGGACATCGAGTCTCACGTGGTATTAGTTTTATTATGCAGTTTGCCGAAGAGCGTTATAGAGATGCGGAGTAACGTTATATGATGCCGGCGGTCATGCCGAACGAGATACATCGGCCACTTAACCATCCGCGCAACTTGATAGTGCAATAAAGCAACGACGGAAAGCTCCAGTAACCGAACCTGTGAACTTTGATGAAGTCTTTCACGTCTCTCGTCTTAATGTCGTACTGGGACCGGCGTGCGTACATGCGTTGGATGATCGCAGTCACGTTCCCGAACACAACCGCGTGCATTAGAGCTGACAGGTGGAAGCAGAAAAAATTGACCTGGTAAGCTGCTTCACTTCTGCACCGAAGATTTGCGGCAGTAGTGCAAGTCATAGTAATGAAAAGCATGGCTGCACGTTGTCAGTACAGCCACAGGCATAAGTAGCAAAATGTGTTTACAGCAAAATTGTTGCATTGATGCCTAACCGAAGAAAATTTTGAAACTTTGTTTTCACTTTTGTTTTGCTCCTACCAAAAATAACATGAAACGACTTTATGCTGCTTACATTGTATGCACTAAACATAATAGCGTTACTTTGTTGATATGACATCGAAAAAGTAGCAATGCGTTTCAGGGCTCGATTATGTCTCAGGTGAAACGAATCATTTGATGAGGAGATGTATCATCATTGTCATAAAGAAAGTATGCTGTTCATCGCAATCGTCGAATGAAGTTACAGTTTCAACAGAATCGTTTTAGAAAATGTTTTTTTGCAGATTACTCAAATCCAACGAGCATCTTGTTGTCTTAATTTTAGCACTAATAGTGATTACAAAATCTTTTGGCTTTTGCAACACACTTCAATGTTTTTAACTTGTAAACAAAAAGCTGTCAGACGCTAATAAAATGTGGAAGAACAACACCTTGCGAACGTGCTCATTAAGCTTCAAACAAAAACTAATGATGGCAACAAGAAAGACCAAACAATTTCACAACTTCTTTTCAATTCAGATCAACGTGTTTTATAAAATATTCTGCGGAATCATTGCTTTTAAATAAGATAAACGATTAATATTTCGAACTCTTAACTTGAACCCTGCTCAGGTAACCATGGCAATTTTGGCCAAATCATTTTTCAACTATTGTAGAAATGCTTACCGTTTACGCTTAAAACTGATTCTTTCAGTTGCTGATTTTTTATATACGCTCTGTCGGGCAGTCCTGTTAAAATCTGCATAAGTTTTGTATTTTTCGAGTAGGGTGGTGGGGATATGGAAAATTTAACCCATGGATACCAGCACGCCCGTAGCCAGGTTTTAAGGTTTGGGGGGAATATACATTTCAGGGGGGAAATATTTCTGTTTTCAGTATATGTTTGAAAAAAATTTTTCTGGGCACGAATTTGGTTGGCACAAAAAAAATTAGGGGGCGCTGCCCCAATTGGTCCCCTGGGCCTGGCCACCAGTGGCACGACAAGAAAAACTGTTTGCTCAAAACCAATTTTCGCATGTACTGTAGGAGCAAACAAGGAGAGCTATGCTAGCGGGTAATTAAGACACACGAGTGCAGCCGCTAACAAGATACAGTAAGCAGATTTGGCGCCTGGCGCCTGGCTCCTGTTCAAGTCGTAGTCTTCATGTTAGTGAAACTGTAGCGAGGATCTGGCGTGTATGGGATTTTGTCCACACTCTGCTGCTTCACAGCAACGTAATTGCGTTTGAGAAGGGGGTCGACACAGGCCCGTAGCCACGGGGGTCTTTCGGTTGCAATGACCCCCCATAAATTATTTTTGTGCCCTTCCAAATTTTGTTGTGCCCAGAAAATTTTTTGTTAAAACATGTAATAAAAACAACAATCGTGCCCCCTAAACATATTTTGTGCCCCCTCAAACCTTAAGACCTGGCTACGGGCCTGGATCGACACTTGATCTTGAACTGATCAGTGTGTAAAGTTCGACTAGTCAGAAAACGCCTGCACGCCGTTGTTAGTAAGCACGTTAAAATTTTGTAAAACTTTAGAACATTTTTGTTTAGCACACAGGCCCTGGACTTGCTTTTTGTAAAGGAAGTATATAGGTCGTAAAAATCACACGTGCGGTACCTCAGAACAAGCGTTGCCTCTGCTAAATGGACAAAATCACCTTGCTTTATTTTGTTTATGATCGATAGTGCGCCGTGATCAAACTTATTACCAGGGATTGTCGTCAAGTATTTGCCCATTTTGGACAAAGGTTTCCTTGTGTGCCTGAAAATTGCAAAAATATCCTTGAAAATAATATATTTTCATGTCTCAAACTAATTTACTTCTATACTTAAAAGCACTAGGTTTTCTGTATGCGTTCGAGGAATCGGCCAACCGCGCTCTGCTTTCATCTTATTGCGATGATTCCAACTTCCCAATATCTATATTCAAGTATGTATTTTCCGCGATGGGTGCAAACAAGGAATCGATCAGCAATTTTCGATAGGAAATCGATTTCACGTAAAATTACGCATCCTCAATCCTTAACCAAAGATAATTATTTACTTCTATTGTATGCAGTATCGCAAGCTTCGAGCAGAAAACGATTTTAATCTTCAACCGGATCGTTAATAAAGGCCATTGGCAGAATGTCTACGTTTTTCCTGCCTTTTTGGTGTCTTTAGTTTGCGTACCTCCCATATTTTCCTTTGGGAAGTAGAGTTTGTTTATTACCAAATATACATATTTTGAAATTGAACAAGTTCGTGTTTTCATGTCAGGTGAGCTTTAGAATAAAAGCTGAGTTGTTGAAAAAAACGCCTGTGCCACTAAAACGTTACAGTTAATCCTGGGCCAAGCTAGGGTTGCCAGCGGTGAAAGTGTCCGAAGGTAAACTGAGAAGTGTGTTGGAAACTTGCTCACAAAGAATGAAACGTATGATCTATCACATTACAGACAGTCAACATAAAGATCCAATTGCCCGTTGAATGTTTCTTGATAAAGAACAACCTCAGCAGCTAAAAATAAAATGATCTAACGTAAAACGTAATAAAATGATTTAACGTAAAAATTTACTCTTTTCAACAGTGGCGCAATTACAGGTTTGAGCCAGGGGGGACAGACTTAACAGAAGAGGGTCTACTGGCCAACGCAGGGGGGCCACTAGCCATCACTCAGAAAAAAATTTAAAAATTGATAGTGAATCCAGATGTCGTAGATGTCTATACTAGCTAAAAAAACGAAAACACCTCGATAAACGCAAAAACAACAACCTACTGAAAACCGAAGGAACGCCAAATATCAAAATGTCAGTTAGAGGGGGCCCAGCATTTACGTTTAACTTGGCAGGGGGGGCGGATCAACCCCTGCCCCATTGTCAGTTACGCCACTGGCTTTCAACTAATAACGGCTGGTTATGCGGCGTTTGACTGCTTCGATTGAGAACGCATCGAACGAATACAGAGTGCATGGTTGTTGGTGCAGTTCCACTCACCTCCGATCATCATCACACAAATGGAAAAAATCTTCTCGTTGTTCGTGTTTGCTGAGACGTTGCCAAACCCTACGCTGGTCAAGCTGCTCAGAGTGAAATAGAGTGAAGTGATGTAGGCGCTGGTGTCGTCAGGACCACCTTCGGTCTCGTTGAAAAAAGGCAGGTGCAGAGCGGTGCCCAGCTCGTACAACCATCCTGGAAAGAGACAAAAGATTTGTTCATTTTTTATCTTCAGACCGGGTACTCGGTCCCAGCGTAAAGTATAAAGTAGCCGAGAAAGAAAGCTTGACCCCATCTCATGGCTTCTTTTAGCAAATCCTTGCATCTAACAACTTTTGAGGTTAATTGGGTCTCGCAATGCATCGCCACGTCGCGAATTCAGCAAATACAGTTTTCAAAGTTAAAAGCAGACAACTGCTCACCGAAGCACACACAGAACAAGAGTCGTAATAAAAAGAAAGAAACAGCGCAACGTTTTCAACGACAAATCCTCACCCACTCGCTTCCTGTTGCGCACCTCGCTCCTCCCGATGCTGAGCCAGATGCAGGCCAACCAATGAGCGATCAGGAGGAACATGACCATGAGCATGAGGAGGACCACGGCGCTGTATTGCGACCAGCGGTCAATGTTGTGGAACAGACGAAACAAGCGAACGAGACGTACGGTCTTCAGAAGAGCGACCGGCTGAGCTCCCTGCAAAGCACGGAGTTACAAAATTCACTTACGCAGGCGTGGTAGGAAGACGGTGACAATACTTTTGAGTGCTTTCCGCGGGCAATAATTGATTCCGTATGGACACTCCGCTGAACAGCACGCTTTCGGTCGTGCGAACAACCCGCCATCCTTTGTCATCACATCTGACTTTGTCTTCAAAAATTTAACTGGTCGAAGTCGCATTCAGTGAATAACTAGTTTCCACCCTTGCTCAGTCGGTACCGGGCTCACAACACACAAGCAATAGAACCAGGATTTAAATATACAGTAGAGTAGGGCAAGGTTTTGCGTGCGTACGCGCTCACCAGAAGCAAACGCCTGCAATACATAAACCCAATCAAGGTTGCCAGACACCTTTTGAGAAAAGAGCCAAACCACGTCTAAAAAATGTCAACCGGGTAAAAAATGCCAAATTGTTAAAATAACATGAAATTAAAAATTCCTTATTAGTTGTCGGGTGGTCACTAGAGCCAAACAATATTTTTGACGCCAACTGCCTCCAAAAACCAAATGTGTAAATTGTTTACTAAACAAATACTAAAAAATAACTGCAGTTATGAACAGCAACTGTTCTTTGGTAAAGGCCTAAAGCTGCACTGAATTTTGCTGTTATTAGCTCAATGAATAAAACTGCACTGAGTTCACTTTTGTGCGACGCCCTTGGAAAATTAAAACGACGCACAGGGCGTCGCGACGCACAGTTTGAGAACCATGGTTTTAACCTTTTAGGGACAAAAGGCCCATTGTAATGTAATAAGCTTACAGCAGTTCGTGATTTAGGCATGTCGTAACCGTCGCATGAGGTGGAAGTAGTTCCTTTCAACTAGAACTGATTAAACCATACTGAAGGCCAACTATTTTACAAGGGAGGCTGAAGAATTTGGCAATTCTATCTGTAGAAAATAATACTGCTTAAACCATTGACTTTCAAAATATTTTGGGAGATTTTGCAAATTCAGAAGCCAGAAAAGAAAAGCATTTTTCTAGAAGCCCTGTCCACGCATGAGCAGAATGTATGTAACTGCCTTTCATTTTTTGAAAAGAAACTTTCATGTTGTCTTTCAAAATTTTGCTATATCAATCATTTTATTTTTTTCGTTAAAAACGAGCATACTACACACGAAATATAAACGTATATCAATTCTCACTTTTGTAGAGTATGGCCTCGCCATCCCTTTTATAATTGGGCCCCGCAATTCCGAGAACCGGCCCTGGCCCAAACCGTAAACACGTGTTAGCTGCAAAATTTCCTTTCCAGATCTCCCAAACACACGCGGAGCTTCTATAAACAGCTTCACGAAGGCCAATTTCGATTTCACTTTAGACTGTCGTTGGCTATCATCCTACGAACTGCATGAATATTTTACAAAAAGGTTCGGACTTTTAAAAACGCTTTAGGAGTTTAAATATTTCATCACGCAACAAGTAATAAGCTCATAACCCTGCTGCTTTGTTAGCTTTTTCCGAAAAGGAAAGATGAGACCGCAAAGCTCTCATAAAAGCTGAAGATATATACTCTGATAATACCACAGTGCATGATTCTTGGCGGCAAAGTCCGAAAGAATTCTTTTCAATAGATAGCTTTCATTTATTGACTATTTCTGCATCCAGTGCAGGGCTGCACAATTTTTTTCTATTGCCGACGCATTACGTAAATTGTTGAAAATTACGGCCGCCAGTGAGTTCAGGATATTTTTTTATTGCGTTGTTTCTGTTCTGCTTCCACACGTGTGTTTGGTCGTCTTTTTACCAAGTATCTTCATAAAACAGACAAAGAGTTTTTATTAATGCACAGCCGACATAACTTTTTAAAATTAAATTACACGCACACGGTTGCATACATTTCCATCGAAGGCCGCACGAGGCCGTATGGCCGCAGGTTGTGCACCTCTGATCTGGTAGAACGGGTACTGTGACGCAACACTCGCATCCTGCAGATAAACGCTGATCGCTTGTAATGAGGTTTTAAAGCCAAGTCATGGTAGAACAGCAAGTGAAACATGCCCAGGATGGCTGCGTTCCTAATCGAACTGCTGGTGATTAGTTTAGTGCTTGATCACAAAATCAATAAGACTTCGCTGCACCCCTCAAATATGTGGCGCAATCTGTTGATCCCAAAGAAACTATGTGAACAATATTTGTCTTTCCCAGCGTCGTGAAAGGGGCTGCGCCACTAAGTTTGAAATCTGTTGATTTATACAAACGTTTCTTAAAGTAATTGCTGCTTACAGAAGAAAGCTGAATTTTCATCTGCCCCTCCAGCAAAGTATAGAGCAGTGGTTGCCCCCACAGAGGGTTATTTGACTTTCAGTGGGGGCATTGAGGTGATTGACGGGTCAGGATTCAAATTTTCGAATTTAATTTTTTTATTTTTCTTCAGGTTGTTAAACATGTGACAATGAGACAAATACAAAATGCCAATGAGACAAAAGCAAAGCGGAGGATGAAAACGCCTTTATGAAGAACAAAAGAACGATGAGATCGTTGTGGCTCACCACCTCTTGGAAACGATAGCGAAAGTCCTGCTTCGACCGTTTCTAAAGAACCAGCCACATTTGTTTGTTGGGTCTGTTAATAGCTGAACAAAAAGTCAACTTGTTTTTTCAAAACCTAAATTGCTTCACGCACGTTATAACAGGGGTGCGAAGGCACTGATGCCATATTTTGTGATGATCATCCGCTTTCCTGCCCACGTAAGATTAAGATATAAACTTGCTCGTACGGATAAGAATCAAGGCAGACTCTTCCGTACTGACAAATTGTCATTGATTTGACAAGTTGCCCAACATCGCAGCAAAAGAGCAACACAAAATTTTCAATCTTGTGCTTTTAAGCAGCTTTTTCCTTAAACAAGCAGTGAAGCAGAAAACCTCTTGTGTGTTTCATGCGCAGCCAATGCATGTTTACAATACAATGACGATTTTACTTCTTTCAATCTATACTCTTGTTAATCTGCATTCACCAGATTAAGTGTTTTGAATAATATTTTCTAACATAAAGGCACATGCCAATGTCTCTGAGGTTGGCGAACGCTGTATTCGACGAATAACCACTCAAGCCTTCGTTATTTTCACTTGTTCATTCATATTTCATCACCTGCTTCTTGCCACGAACACTGTCAAAACTTATGGCGGCGGGGGCTATGAACCTTCGACCAGAAGGGACAAACTTGTTGACTCGCGGGCTGCAGCGGGTTCTAAATTTGACAGTGGGATCGGATCAGCAGTAGATGGATTGTTTGTGAGAAGCAAACATTAATCAGGTATGAAAAATAAACGGCTTTCATTTACATTATTTGGAAAGTTCGGTCAGTCAGATTAAAGAGATCAACAGGTTGAGGTTCGAATCCCGGGGTCTACATCTTAGAGTCAGACGTGGCTGGATTTGAAGTGGAATTACGTATAAAACCTTCCCATCTCAGATATCAGTCTAAACATCTGATTGACGAAAACGGATGCGCTGAAGCGGATCGTTATTTAACGGCAGAGATGTGAAAGTATGCTTACTCACAAAGTTTGCATACTCACAAATTTTGCTTACGTATGAAGTGTGCTTACTCACAAAGTTTGCTTACTCACAAAGTGTGCTGACTCACAAAGTATGCTTAGTCACAAAGTGTGCTTACTCACAAAGTTTGCTTACTCACAAAGTATGCATACTGACAAAGTGTGCTTGCTCACAAAGTGTGCTGACTCACAAAGTGTGCTTAGTCACAAAGTGTGCTTACTCACAAAGTTTGCTTACTCACAAAGTTTGCTTACTCATGAAGTGTGCTGACTCACAAACTATGCTTACTGACAAAGTGTGCTTGCTCACAAAGTGTGCTTACTCACAAAGTATGCTTAGTCACAAAGTGTGCTTGGTCACAAAGTGTGCTTACTCACAAAGTTTGCTTACTGAAAAAGTGTGCTTACTCACAAAGCGTTCTTACTCACAAAGTGTGCTTACTGACAAAGTGTGCTTGCTCACAAAGTTTGCTTTCACAAAGTGTGCTTGCTCACAAACTGTGCTTACTCATCAAGTGTGCTTACTGACAAAGTGTGCTTGCTAACAAAGTTTGCTTAGTCACAAAGTGTGCTTGCTCACAATGTGTGCTTACTCCCAAAGTTTGCTTTCACAAAGTTTGCTTACTCACAAAGTGTGCTTAGTCACAAAGTTTGCTTACTCACAAAGTGTGCTTGCTCACAACGTGTGCTTACGCACAAAGTATGCCTACTCACAAAATATGCTTGCTCGCAAAGCGTTCTTACTCACAAAGTGTGCTTAGTCACAAAGTGTGCATGCTCACAATGTGTGCTTGCCCACAAAGTGTGTTTACTTATGAAGTGTGCTTACTCACAAACTGTGTTTACTCACAAAGCGTCCTTATTCACAAAGTGTGCTTGCTCACAAAATGTGCTTACTCACAAACTGTGTTTACTCACAAAGCGTTCTTACTCACCACGTGTGCTTGCTCACAAAGTGTGCTTAGTCACAAAGCGTGCTT